>VTLG01006015.1_pt1 | contig 27264 bp, 33 predicted proteins | sample 4694571 | NCBI WGS metagenome assembly VTLG01 (sample SAMN12604809, study PRJNA352737) | marine metagenome | biome: ENVO:00000447; feature: ENVO:00000209|ENVO:00000569|ENVO:01000036; material: ENVO:00002151; isolation source: viral sequences binned using virsorter ...
AACGGTAATGAGTTCGCCTGCAGTGGCAACATGCATATTGCCCAAGCTGCCTAACTCCATGTTATCGCCAGCAAGCATCTCTATTGCGCCAAGTGCTTCAACGAGCTTTTTGCCGACAATGTACTCTTCACTGTGTTCACCAACATTAAGTTGATGTTTGTTGGTGTGGAGTTCATAACGGTAAGACTCATCCACCGCGCCATGTGCCTTTTGCGTTTTTATCTGATCGGTCTTATCCGTGACATTCCCTGCGGCGTCAACGCGTCGGCTTACTTCTTCTCGTTGTTGCTGTAACTGTTCACCTGGTTCAATCGTTGGTAAAGCGTAGTCCTTGCCATAGACACCGCGAATGAGTGGTCTATCACTTCGGCCATAAGCAAAGGCGATTTCAACGACAGTTCCTTCAAGCGGATAAGCTAAAAAACCAGATTCGTGGCCGCTCATGTTAATCGGCAGCGGTATAGAGCGATAAACCGGAACGTTAATGTCTGAGTTCATGTTCGCATCGAGCACTTGAACATCTACAGCAAATCTTGGGCGGAACGGGTCAGAGATTTGTCCCGAGCTCGCATTGTCTCGAACAGCTTCGACTCGTCCTAAGATCGGTAAGTGGTATCCGTTAGCCACTTCAGGAAACAAATCCGCCATTTCTCGTCGCTTGGTGGGCATCGTTTCATTTACCCAAAAGGCGGTCATCTCATCCCCAATCAAGTCAACACGGACAATTCGTTTATCAAACGCGACGCGACCAGGACGCAGCATTGGGAAAGGCGGGAATGTGACACTGTTAGTGTTTTGTCTTTGCGTAAAGTCATGGTCGATATTCATCTTCTTGCCATGGAAGTGACTGTCTTCATAGGCACCAAAGTAGATAACCTGGTCCGTGTCTTGGAACCAAATATAATCGGGGACAGAAAACGCTTTTCCGATCCGGTCTAAGCATTGGTAGCCATCACTCTGATTCACAAAGTTAGGGATAACTTTGTCGACATACGTAGCATCAGGCAGTTTGAACTCTAACCCTGTCACTTGGCTGATGTAGTTAAATACATCTCTCATTGATGGGTGCTCTAGACTCAATGGCAAGCGGTTAGCCAATATACCTGCATTCTCCTTGACGACAATTTTGTATGAGCCACGCTCGGCTGGCTCTACCCTGTCAATGAACCCTTCAAAGTAAGGCGCAGTTTTCTGCTCATAGCCAATATCAAAGCGCACCAAGTCAAAACGACTTGGTGGTGTACTGGTGTTAATTCTAAAAATCGCTTTCCCGCCAAGGGATAGCTTGAGGCTCACTTTACTGTCAGCAAGGGTATACTCTTGATTGCTGATAAATAAGCGCTTAGTCAACTTCATGATATCGCCTCTTGGTTCATTGCCAGCGCTTCTTTTAAGCGCGTGTTTTCATGTTGCTCAGGCTTAGTATGCACTTTGTGTCTTTGCTCTTTTTGTTCAGCAATACTGTGATGCTCTTTCAAGCGGAAAGACACTTGCCACGCCATTTGGCTATCTTGCTGAGTAACGGCGAACTTGCCTGTAAACTTTGCCATTTTAATTTTGAACGCGTTCGCCACATCATTGACTACTCGATACACTTTGCGATCACCGGCTGCATCTTTGGCCGCTGACATTTGCTCGAGTTCGGTAAGTTGGTTCAAGTGCTTAAATGAAATCAGTCCCGATATTTCCAGCTCAGCCGCTTTTTCACCTTGCTCAGAATCATCGGTCATCGACGACATACCACTCATGTCTTGGCTTTTGTATTCACGAGAAAAGTTGACCATGATGTTTTTAATATCAAAGGTTTTTCCATCTAATGCGAACATAGCAACTCCTCAAAAAACGGCATGGGCTCATGGCTCAACAACACACTGGCTATAGTCAAAGGATGTTTATTCGGCACTTGCGTACTTTTTAGCAAACTAGAAATAGTGGCGTTAGAACCACTCAGTCGCATACTAAACATACTTCCCTTCATCACTTTGAGTGCGTTGATCGCGTCACTGATTTCATGCAAGTAACGACTCCTTTTGTCCGCTAAAGCAGACAATTTACCAATTACATCAGTAGCATCACTGGCCAAAGATTCAATAGTGGCAATGTGACCACCTTGAATGGATAAGTAATCCGACAGAGGGTTAGCATTGAGACTCGAAAATGGTCTGAACCTTGGTTGTTTAATTGGTGCCGGCTGCTGCAGCTTGTCTTTCTCATTGCTTGATAGCGCCGTGGCTTGTCTCGCGCACTGGCACCAATCCGGCAGTGCAAAAACCTGACTTATTTCTCTCAGCTGGAATGCAAAATCGGTTATATCGTGTGACGTCAGCATTATGGCAAGAGCAAAGAGTTGTCCATCAGGCCTATGCGTATCCGAGAGGTCTCTGAATTTGTCACTCAACAGATTCACTGCGTTGATAGGACTGAGATAACAGCCAGAGTCCATACGTTCACCCACTTCAAATTGGTAGGGGTTGACGGTGATGACTGTCCCTTCCGCAAGTAAACGGTTTAGCTCTCCTCTCAGGCCAAGAAGAGACACCGACTCCTCACTTAAAGAGTGACGGCCAAAACTGGCGTCACTTCGCCGTTGCTCTACGCGCTGCACCGCAGCTTTCAATTCAACTGAGACGTTATCGACAACCTCGTTCGCTCCACGTTGAATTGTTGAAGCGCTCTCAGGCCAAGATAAACTCACGCTTTCCCACATAATCAAACACTTCTTAAAACATCGATTTTGATGGGTTCCACAGCAAAAACAGGGGATGGCAGGTCATGGTTGGCTTGTTCGTTGGTGTAAATGAACTGCCCTGAAGTGGGGAAGTTCAACACCGCCTCAAACTGGCCATTGATGACTTGAACAGGAAATAGAATCAATCGGCCATCATCGCGCTTCAATGGCATCGAGAAGTGATAGTCTGGGACATCCACTTTTCCTGACACTCGAAGCTCTGCCAGTTCTAAACAAGTAATTTTGGTGAAATCGCTGCTGTGCTTAACCGCTCCTTGAACGTCAACGATTTTTATCGTGACTAACTGGAGCTCTTGTTCAGCCATACCCGTTACAGTGACCACTGCATTAGGATCAATTGTATAACTCATAGTGACCTACTTAACTTTCACGTAAATTGGATAACCCGTGTCTGGGTCTGTTTTTGCTTTTTCAACACCTACAGTGTTCACTAGCTGTTTATACTCTCCCGCTTCAAGGTACTCACCATGAACAAAGTCATAAGACAACGCCATATGCGAAGAGCGGTCAACCTGCTCAAGAAGCTTTAAGTCTGAATCAAGAATATAAGTTTTATATTGCACCCTAGAAAGGTTGTATTTTTGGCTCACCACTATTGTGCTTAGATCACTAGCAATATATGGCACACAGTTACCGTTAGCTGAAGCACTGGTTCGAATATATTGAACTTGATTTTCTTTAACTACTGAACGGTCTGAACGGCGTAACTTCTGTACTTTGCAGTAAACCGTGTCGTACTGACCTAGCCAACTGTATACAATCACTCCGAAATAATGGTCTGGGTCGTCGGTTGTAATTAGAGCGTAGTGAGTGTTGGTTGAAGCATCCCCCCCTCGAGAACCCCAGTTAAATTGATTCCCAGTCAGCGTCCCATCTTTAAACTCTTTCCAAACAATAGGTTCATTTTGAGAACTAGCACGAGCCCCACACCAAACTGATTGATTGGTATGATCATAAAACGGCGTTTGTTGAACATCCTTGCCAAGGTGAATTTGCTGAACGGTGCCATCGAACAAACCATTTTCATCAAACCAAAACAGCTCTAAAGAATTCGTTTCAGGGTAGTTCAACTTGTAACCAACATATCCATTTGGGATAGTGAGAACGCCAGTGACTTCGACTTCATAGCCTGTCAACTGCAACGGGTCGCGCCCTGTTTCCCAGAAACCAAGGAATTTGGTTGCATGCGGATACTCATTATTTTGATCAGGCTTCACCACCCCCGTTCGTAGCCACTTCGATTCATCAGAGGCTTCAAACAGGTCATAATCAATATGATTTGGTCGTTTATAGAATGGCGCCAAAGTGTTCACTGGCGCACCGCCACTTGTTTTTTTGCCCAAGTCTAAAGTACTCATACATGCCACTCCCCATTAATTCTCATAAAGCGAAACTCCGCATCGTTCTCTACCAGCCGCGCCTTATTGAAAGCTTGAGAGCCTTGTTTGATTGTCTCACCTTCCGGTGCTAAGAAAGCGCAGTCACCAAATTCTAAATCCACCGTTGAAAGTACTTTGGCAGTAAACATCAAACCATCTTTGACTTTACCCAAAGGAATATCTGCATGTGCAGAAAAAGCGTTCAAGGTTCCGTATTGAATTTCTAACGATGTCTCTGACAACAACGCATACTGATTCGCCTTACTCACCTCGGAGTGGATTAAATCCGTAAAATCAAATTGCCACGTTTCTGGCGAAATGGTGACGCCAAGCGCGTCAGCCGCTTGAGAAAACTTGAGAACCACATTACGTGTGATTGAATTCCCTGTCTGATTACCGACATACTTGCGTTTGTGTTGAAGTGGCACATACACCACAGCAATCAACGTATTGTCATCAGCCGCTAGGCCAACCCAGTTGAAATCAAAGTCACCCACATCACTTAACAGGATTTGTGAAAACACCACTTCATCCACATTGATTTTTGCCGAGCGTGTGATGGGTTCGTCATAGACGACTTGCTCACTAGACGGCATTGGTTCATCGAGATCAACGGGGGTATTTGGGTCAGAATGAGGCACGTTCGCCAAAATGAATCGGTTGATAGTGGTCGGTAAATTTCCGGCCAACTTATCGGTAATATAGCCTCTACCGCTGTTTACAATTTCTGCTGACATTTATCTCTCCCAAATCGCTTTGGTTGTTTGCGATTGGTTGTTGAATTCAGAGGGTTTGTTGTGAATCAAAATCACGTCATCGACCGAATATTCAATGTCCATATAGGCGCTGTAGTTCTGCCATTCACAATTGAATTCAGCTGCAGCGAGATACACGGGATGACACTCACTCGTGATGGAAAACTCATACCGCCGACAAGTTCGGCCATATTGTTGGATTAGCGCTTGAAGAAGCTGAACATCACTGGCGAGCTCACTTTCACCCAACTCTAAACTGATGATGTCCCAATCTCTGTCTGGCAAACGCTCGTTCTGCGCAAGCACCTGAACACCCATGCGATTGAAGATGTTGGCAAATCCCTGTTTGCACCCCGCGTCTTTTGCATTCTGAAATGCATACTTCACGCGCTTACGAAATATCGTTTCAGTTTCCCCAAAGAACCGAGTGATGTTAGCGTCCCATGCCATCAGGTTTAGCACTTTTTCGCTGCAGGTCATCGGGTCAACTTGCTTTAGCGGGAACAACAGCCAATCTCGAATTTTGGTCATGTACCCAAAGGCACCATTGCTCACAAAGTACGGTTCTTTTAGCGCTTCTGATGTCGTGCTTCCGTCTTGCCACCAAGGTGTTGGGGTTTTGCTTAGCTCAGGGGCATGATCACCTCGTTCAGTCATTTGCCAATTCCCGAACTGTCAGAGTCTCCAATCGTGGCTGACTCAAGTCACTGACGATGTCTTGCTGCACCGTACCATTGACCGTGAAGCGAACCGACTCCACCTCTAATACATGGTTGTGCAGTTCGGTCGACAGTTGAGACATGCTAAATCGGCTTCGTGGCCTTGCTCGTGTCATCTCAGGAAATGCTGCCGTTTCACGCATCGTAGAGCGGATTCGGTCCTCTAAATCCGTCAGCACATTTACTTTTTGTTGTTCAGACAAATTCGCGACAAAGACCACATCGGCTTCTAGTCGATAGAGTTCATCCGGTATTGGTTTACAGGTCAGCACATCACCATGGCCGTGGAAGCCTTGTTCCATGATTTCATGGTTAAGTTGGTCAATCACCGCTTGGGGCGTTTCGCCCACTTCCATCAAAATGTAGGCGTTGGCGGTACCCGGTGTAATGTGGCCCGTATTCTCAAAGAAGATGTTATCGATTCGAATACCAGCAATCTTTCCAATGATGGAGCGATAGACATCATCAATGTGCCAATTCCCCGCACTGGTAAATGCAGACTGAATACGAATAGCCAGCTCTTCATCGGTTTCAGCATCTGCACCTAAGCGGGTTATCCAGTCTTTATCGTTCACTGCGGCCACGATGCCCGATACTTCTGACGGCAGAATATTGAAGTAACCGGCAGGCAAGTTAAATGCGGCGCCTGCCTCTTCTGCTTCAGCCAATACGTTGCCGACTAACACGCCTTTTTCCAGCGTCGTTTCTGCTAGCACTTTCACTCGATACACCTTGCCATCAATTGGTAAGGTTTGAATGATGGTCTCTGCGGGAATGGTGACCGCCTCTTCTTCGCTGCGCTTGGTCAGTGAAATATGGCCTTGCGTTTTCTCTGCGCTTTTGGGAACGACATCGCGCTCCCATGCTTTAAGCTCTAGTGCCCACCGTTCGGCAGTGCCAACAAACATGTTTGGCATAACATGATTCGCCAGTAAGGTACGGATCAACCAAACCGAAGGCGTAATGACCGCAGAACGTACCCAACGCCAAAATGGTGACATCTCTGAATCGTTAGAGAGCGTACTGCCTGCTGCAGTCACTTCCGCTTTCAGCTTCGCTTCCATTTCGGCTTCCGTTGTCGGAACGCCTGATGCTGAGAGGATTTCAATAAAATTGGCTTTTGGTCGTTTACTCATTCTGAAATCTCTGTTTGAAGGGTTTCACTAAATCCATAGGCTTGCGCCACCAAAAAAACCACACCTGGCGATTGCTCAACCGCCGTTGCCGTTCCGGGTACCACTCTTGAGTCCTTCTCGGCTTTTTGCTCAATCTGCAGAAGAACATCAGCGCGTAAGATCGCATTGCGCTCAGCCGCTAGAGTCCTTGCCAAACCGCTTTCCATAATGGCGTGTTTGATGTCTTGAGCGATGCTGTACAAATCGCTGCACTGCGTTGGCTGCTTACCTGCGTCTAACTCCCAACCGCCATCGATCACTTTGATATCAATAAACTGCTTATCCGACATTCAGCTCCTCCCACTCGGCCAGTTCATCTGGTGTCAGAGCGTTAATTGGTGTGATGTACACATCCCTAAACTGGCGAACGTTATGTGTCGATTGTGTTTGCGTCGTGCTCATGTTCTTGACCATCGATTTTGGTAACGACGGCGTATTTTCTGGCCTTTTGTACTCGATGGCCGTTTGCTGCTCTGACTCCAACTCTGGAACCTGCATGCCTGTTTTCTTCGCAAACTCCGGCTCTAGCGCAACGACGTTATGTTGCGTTGGGATCTTTCCGGCAACTTCTGGCGTAAGCTGTAGCGCTTGAGTCGGTAGCTCTGGTACATCCGAGAAGTATCGTTCGACATGCTGGTAACGCTTCGACGGTTCTTCTTCCCCTTGCACTTGAGGGTTCAACCAAACCACATTGCTTTGAGCTTCAACGGTTTCTGGCATTGGGTAAGGAACTTGAAACGCTTGCTCGTTGTCAGCATGGCTTTGAATTTTTGGTGCATTTTGCGCTTCCGTCACGCTGTTGACTTGGGTCAACGGAGTAGAGTGAGGAACAAACTTACTTGGCGCTGCTTGAGGATAAAATGGGTACACATTGTCTGCTTGGGCGTAGTCAGCCACTTGCGAAGCAGGTTCGTTCACCGTTTCTTGTTTAACCACGTTCAATGCAGAAGAGCGTTCAACTTCTGGCTGAGGCACATCTGGTAACTCGCCAGCTCGCCATTCGATATTGACACCTGGGATCAGGTTCAGCATATCAATCACGCCATCAATCGCAGAGGCAATGATGTTGAACCACGTCGTGTCTGCGAACGACGCCTTAATCTCATCCCACCAATAGATCATCGCACCGACTGCCGCAATGAGGGCAACCACACCTGCCACAACCCATGTAATTGGGTTCGCCCAAAGCGCAGCATTAAACAGCCAAGCTGACGCCGTCGCCGCAATCGCTTGGATGCGCAGCAGTTTGAGCACGCTGTTAAGTCCGGCCATCGTTACTGCCCAGCCGCCAGACATCATTTTGGCAATGCCCATCGCCATAGAGAGCGACGCAACAACGCTACCTAGTGAAATCGCAGCAATCGCACCGTATCCCATCAGTTCTGCCAAAAGAGGGAATTCATCCGTCCATGCCGTGATGTAGACGATACCATCAGCGATGGAGCCGACTACCGCATTGATGGATGGCAAGATGGCACCAAAAACCGCCGCTCGCACGGCAAACCAAGACGCCTCTAATCGTTCCCATTGGTCGGTCATAGCAGACGCCATTTGCTCAGCTTTGCTCATCCCTTTGATATCTCCTAGGGTTTCCATGATTGAAGCTAACCCTTGCGTGTCTGCCATCAATAACTTGATTAAACTGACCGCTTCTTCTGAGCCAAAGGCGGTTTTCAGGGCATCGGACTCTGCCACGTCTAACGTGTCACCGAACTTCCCTTTCAACTTGTCGAGAATGTCGAGCATAGGCAGCATTTTTCCTTGGGCATCGACAAATGACAGGTTCAATTTATCTTGTGCACCTCCGACGCCAGCCAAGAACGATTGATATTTCGTCCCCGCTTCACTACCACTCATGGTCGATTGCAAGGTACCCAGAATCGCCATTTGCTCAGACATCGCAATACCTGCTGATGTCGCGTTGGCGCCCACACTGGTAAAGGCACTGCTCATCTCATTACCCGTGGTTTTAAACATCTGCACCGCACTTGCCGTCATGCCAGCCACATCCGCAACCCACTCACCTTTGCCCATCTCTTCGGCTTGGTTTTTGAAGATCCCATACATGGTACCCATGTAACTGGTGATAGTGGCGGTGTCGGCTTTAGTGGCAGCAGCGAGCACACCTGATGCTTTGGTAAACTGTGATAGTTCATCACCATTCAACCCTGCGATGGCCGATTGAATATCATAAGAGGCCGCGACAAACTCAGTCGCGGATTTGCCATAATCGGCCGCGAACTCCAATGAGGTCTGTTGCAACTGCTTGAGCGCATCATCCGTCACACCAAGCGACTTCACCTCACCCAACTTTCGGTCCATTTCAATGGCTGGTATTAACGCGTTTTGAATAGCAAAGCCCGTCGCCACAAGGCCAGCACCGCCCGTCACCATATCCTGCATACCGCTTTTAGCCGTATCCATTGCTCCGGTGAGTTCATTGCTGATGCCTCGAAGTGGCGCAGTCACTTGGTCGACAAGACCAAGCACCATTTCCAACTTTTCATTCATGAAGGATTACCATCGTTAGCGTTTAAACAGTCTTGAAATGGCAGACATCACTGCTGTTTCAGCTCTCTCTTTTTGGTGTTTGTCTAGCCAAAGTGCACGCGCAAGGCTATGCGGCTCATCATCCTCATTAGGTAGATAATGACGCCGCAAGATGAGCGCTTGTTCGAGTCCGTTGCTCTCGATGCGCTCAACGTGCTCTTTTAGTTTTTTAGCGTAATTGTCACGCCACCTTTCGAAGCTTCATACACAGTGCCGAACAGCTCCATCGTTAAACCTGGTACTGTGTTAAGCAGCTCGATCAATGCTTCTTTTTGGTCTTTGGCTACCGTGCGTTCTAGGTATGTACGCGCTGGCTCAACCTTTTTGGTGTTGGTCACCGTGTTGCTGTAGTTGTTCGCATCATTCACGCTTGGCGTGAATTTGAAGTCGATTTCACCTACGGTCACTTCTACAGGTTTGCTAGAAAAAGCGGCGGTCTTAGTCATGGTTTTCTCTCTTTGTTTGTTCGTGCTCTGCACGCCAGTTTAAGTAATCAGTTATTTGGCTATCGCACTCATGCAATGCGTGCTTTAGCTTTGGGATATCTTCAGTCAGTGCCTTGGGCCACGTGCCATTCACGAAAGGCTTTGGACAAGGTAAGAGCATGCCTGCAGGTGGCAGTCTGTACTCCACCTCCGTGGCCGTGGGTTCAGTACGGTTCGCGCAACCGCTCAGTAACAGCAGCAGGAACATGACATTCAATGTCTTGCAGTTGGTTAGTAAGGAAACCAATGTCTTCACGTAACTTTGCCTCACTATGAATTCGATCCCGTTGCCTTTGCACCATCAACGCGTTTTGCCTTACTGCGTCGCCTTTTAATGTGGCAATCGTGTTCAAGTTGGTCTGATTGTCACTGTTGGCTTTCTCAAGCTGTTCATTGGCTCTCGCCAGTCCGGTTTGGCTGACTTGAAGCTTTAATCCAAGCACCAAAATCGTTACCACTAGCGAGGCCAAACCCAACCATTTAATCCACTTCCATGCAGCGAACATACTCAACGCCTCGTCGCGTGACTAAACCAGGCAACTTAACGCCACCGCCATAAACCCATCGCGTGAGTTCATGACATGCTTTCTCATATTCACCAGTCGAAGCGTATCGATAGATTTGGGTCATACTCTTGTCTGAGTTGTGCTTGAACCGTGTACATCCGGTGTTAAACGCGAAGGAAGTAAACGCATCAAACTGCCCTTGTGTCATCGCTTTACCGGACTTCAGCTCTGCAAGTTCAACGCAGCGCTCGGCATCTTGCAGGTTCTTCACCCAGTCTTTCGCGACTTGCTCTAAGCTAACTGGTGCATCAGGGACACCATGTGTATTTCCAATACCGTTGGTCGCTAGCCCTGATGGACATGTGTATGGGTCTAATCGGCACCCTTCCGCGTTCCCAGTAATTTCGAGTCCTTGCGGGCTCATTCGAAGTTCACCTAGTGGCTGCCCTTCAATCACCACTTGGCCGGCTGGTTGTACAAACTCATCGCCATACAAGGCCGTGCCACCTGTCACCAAGCCGATCACGGCAGCAACAGAGCAAAGAATTTTTTTAGTTATCTTCATTGAGGTAGATCCCCTTTTCTTTCGCGATATTTTGCATAGCGCGTTTGTGCCAGATATTGGCGATAAGCGCAGAGACGCCCACAAAAATGGACACCCACTGCTCAATACTCAGGTAGCCAAGAAACACGCCTACACCCGACATGAGGTAAGCAAGGTAAGAGGTGATTTTTTCAAACCAATCATGAAACCATTGGGTTTGTAGCCATTGATTCATTTTCCCTCCTTTTCGACCTGACAGGAGATGCAATACAAGCACCCTTTCACAGCTTCCCTTCGCGCTTGCGGTATTTCGTCGCCACATTCCAGACACTCGGCTTGGCTTTCCAACGACCGATTCTGTGAACAAACTGCGCGGTGGTTTGCCAACGCCATTTGCTGGAATTGGGTTTCCGTTTTTGCTGCATCGTCGATTACGTCCATGAGATTCCTTAGTTGATAAGGCCGCGCGTATCTTCTGGTGCGAGGTAGTCAACACCATTGATTTTCACGAACAGAGGACTTGTCACAAAACCTTTGATTTTGCGCGTAGATTTGTCGCTGCTTTCAGGGTCAATACCGATAATGTCCGCAAGCACCCACTTCACACCGAACAGCTCGACCTTGTCTTCATCCACACCATTGTCGGCATAGAACAAGATGTCATCGGGCTTAATACCGCGATAGCTGCCTGCTGCGCGTGCCGCTTTGTGAACCTTTTGGAACTGAAGCAAATCGAGTTCAATTTCAACATCACAGCCTACTTTGCCGTCGGTGTATCCATCCGTGACACCGCGTGTGTATGCCGCTTCTGATTCATCATTGATGGTTGCCGTGGCGTTCTTTACGTGAACATATTCACCAAACAGCGTCGTATCGAAGCTGCGGCCAGAAAAGCGTGCTGTCATGATGTCGCTCCTTGTTTAACAGAAATGGCGATGGTGATTTTTACTGGGCATTCATAAGGACGAACGCTCATGTAAATCTCAACATCGGTTGAGCTCACCCACTTAATGTCGATGTCTTCATCTTGTGGCGGCTTGATTTCACCCGGCACACCCGTCAGTGCCATTTGGCGCAAATCTTTGGTGAAGTAGAGCTTTGCTGCTGCAATGCTTCCGGGCGTAGAGTTGAGTTTGCGATCGGCAATTCGAGCAATGGCGCGGATGCGAACTTTGCGAGCGGCTTTCATGGCAACACGAATGTGTCGAATATCTTGAAAATCCCCACCTGGCGCATCCAACGTGCGACCAGTGGTCCAATACTGACCTGGGTAATCTGGGTAAGACATAGGCACCGCTAGACGATTCTGCTCTAACATTTTCAGGGTGGCCAAATCCAACACAACGCCATTCTTGTCTTGCATCAGTTCGGTATCACCGAGAACGCTGCCCGTTTGGACTCGTGCTGGAGAGTCTGCAATCGAGACTTCTTTATTGGATAAGCGGCCTGCATACTTGCCGAGTGTGTCGCCACCTTTATGCACATTAGGTACTACCGAGATGTATTCACTTGCCACGTCTTTTGGGATAGCTACCGTGTCAATCAACCACTGCGCCCAATCTTGGCCTTCTGCACCATTGTTAATGGCTGGAAGCTGACAAAGAACACCCACTTCACGTCCTAGCGAGTTTTTTAGCTCATGGCGCAGTGCCACCGCTTGCTCTAAAAACTGTTTGTTCTCTCCATTAAAACCGAGTACGACGAATTCAAAACTGGATACTTCATTGGCTTTTTTAGCGGCACCTTCCCATGAATCATCGGCATCGATGATCATCACGCCAGCCGTCCAACCTTGTTTGCCATTGAGCTGTGCAGCTTTGACAATTGCCAAGCCTTGCTCGCTTGCATCACTAAGGACCGTGTCGAGTTCTGAAGTGGAATCAACCATGATGAGGTTGCGAACATCCCCTGCAACCGTACCGCGAACGACAAAGAGGAAGTGATTCTCAATGTCAGCGATAGGGCCGTTCATCAGGTTCATTATTTTGATAATAACGCTAGGCCATGCCATGTTATTTGCTCCTGTTGCGCTTGAGTTCTCGCTTGACCATGATTGCCAGTCTTCTTTGGCTAATCCCTATCAGGCGTCGTTCTGGTCTTCCTACTTCCCAATCTCGCGCTGGCGTTTTGCTTTCCAGTTCTTGAATGGTTTTTGCCGCTTCACCAACCGTCATGTTTTCTCGGATCCATGCAAAGGTTGTTTTCTTGCCCCTTTTCTGTCTGCCTTGAGGCTGAAGGCGAAAATCTAGATCACGCAGAGCACGTGCCTGTTCGCGGGTCGCTGGGTCGGTGCTTTTCGGTTCACCTTGCTTCTTTGCCTGTCGCTTTCGTGCCGACAATCCGCTTTTTTGCGCGATGCCATGATGATGTTCATAGGCCACTCGACCGCGAGCACTCGGCCAACCCACGATTAATGTTCGGTTGTTGTTTCTTTGGTAATGCTTGAGCTTACGAGTGAAGCCTTTCAGCATTTTCTTGCGTCCTTTCTGGCGTTGTTTCCACGCCTTTCCTTCTGGGTCTCGTTGGGCTCGAATGTTCTTTCTGGTTATCTTGACGATTTGAGGGCCAATTCGTTTAAGCAGCTTTTGACGCGCTTTTCTGTCTAGCCCTAAAAGCTTGAGCTGCTCTTTGACTCGAAGCAGACTGCGCTTTTCATAGTCAATCTCTAACATCGGTCACCACGTCACGGAGGTTTTCCGCCACCCAGATTTCATACTCAGCAACCTTCCACTTGTGACCACGCCAAACGATGTCGCCTTCTGGGTCTTTGACCAACTTGATAGGCTCTTCAAACACCACTTGAATCAATACTTCGGCGCTGCTTTCGTCTTCCACCACAACATCAATGTCTGGGTCTCGCAGTTCTCCAAGTGTGTCTTCCCTATCAGAGTCGTTATCCATCAACCAGGCGGCGACATTGGCAAAGAGCACAGCAGGGTCAAACTTTTTAAAAGGCAGACGCTCAATCAAAAATTCCGCGACATAACGTTGCTGAACAATGTCGATACCATTGCCTTGATTGCGAGGCGTCAGCATGAGCTCAATGCCGCCCATCTCCGCATCCATACGTTTGGCAATTTGCTCGCCAACACAACTTGCGATATGGGCTCTTAATGCCTTCATTTTGTAGCCAACTCGGTACGTCATATCAGCTCCACTGTAGAACGACCTTTTCCGTAAATATCGCGGATGATGCGTTCACTCTCTGCAAGTAGTTCGTTCTTCACTTCTTGGGCACGCTCGGCCATGTGCTCCCCTTCTTTTTTCTGACTGACGGTTGAGAAGTCAGGAAGAAGATCCGCTTTTGCTCGGGCGAACACGGCACTTTGGTATTGAATAACGATGCGGTTTTTTCCATGCACTTTCGGGAATACTTCGATGGCTTCCGCTTTCTCGATACCTTGTTCTAACTGGCGTTGCTTGAACGCCTCCAACTGCTGATTAACCGAGGCTATCGCATTGACCAATGCATGAACGATTCGCTCATCGTCTTGCGCAGCAGGCGTACCGCGAAGACGCTCAAAATCCCCGGCTTCGATATCAGGCCAAAAGCCATCGTTTCCGATGGTCGTGGTTTGATAGTCGTTATCGTCAGCTGTAAACATAAGTACCTTGTTTGAATAAGTGCGCCTCTAACCACTGAGTCGACGGCATAGAAATGAACTCTCTGAGTTATTTCAGCCTCGTCAGCCGAGGCGCGGCGGCGTAGGAGTCTTTAAAGATTGTTGCCCGATTCCAGCGCTCGAATGCGTTGGTCGATGTTGTCGACCATTGTTCCAACACCAATCGCGACGTATTGCTCGTGCGCTTCAGTAAGTAGATCTCTTGCCTTCTTCAAGGTTTCGATATCACCTATCGAGGCGGCATGTGGCTTACCTTTGTCATTTCGAAGCAAATGCAAACCAGCAAACTTGAGCCATTTTGCGGTCAACTTTTCGTTGATACTCCACTCACTGCGAACCTTCTCAAATACTTGAGAAAAGTACGGTTCAATAGCGTGAGCTTTCTCAGCCATGCGGTCGGCCCAAGCAAGAACTTCATCTGCACAGAAAGTCGCAAAATCTCGCTTAAATCGTTCAGGAGTATCAAGGCCGCGTTCGATGGCGATATCACACCACTTAATCGCGGTATCAAGATCTTCAATATCGAACAGCCAAATCACCATTTGAGCAAACAGTGGGTTATCGAATTGCTCATCCCCTGCTAGATACTCTTCTACCGCTTCACGATATTTAGGCACGAGCACTTCACGTTTGTACTCGACTTTTTCATCTTTTCGGTTGAAGCTTTTCAGTATCTTCAAGTCAGTGTCTAGCTCGGCCAGTAACAGATGTAGACTATTAGGGTTAGCAACAACATTGCTACGTTCATGCTGCTGTAGCTCCTTTTCGATGATTTGCTGACGCGCTCTCGCTAATGGGCTTGCCATACATTACCCCTCTGCAGGTTCAACAACTTCTACGGCTTCGATGGCTGCGAACTTGTTTAAGTTGCCAATCGCGTAGCCTTCCATGCGAATGTGGTTTGACTCAAAACGAAGCTCATCGTCGTTGTTCTTCTGGCGTCGCTGCTGTGTGCCTTCTTGCGTTAGTACTTGTAGGTTTTTCAGGTTCGTTACCCAAATACCATAAGGAGGGAAAAATGGCGGAACGTACGCTTTCTTACCTGCAATGGTCTTAGCTAGGGCTTGAGCGGCTTTGTGTTCCGTTGGCGTATTCGCTGATTCAAGCAAGCGATGTTGCTCAGCCGCAACCAAACCGCTACCAAGCACCATAACTAGGTCAGGATCCTGACGATGTTCAGGCGCAATGGTTGTATTAATAAGGTCTTGGCCAAGTGAATCTAGGTTTTTATATGAGCCCGCCGTTTGTCCCGTTGGGTCTAACTTCGCTGAAGGAAGCACTTGTGAGGCTTTCTTCTCTTTGGCGATTTGAAGCCAGCCCTTATTAACGTCTTCACCCATCGGATTATTTTCTGGGTCTGTCGGTGTTGCTACTGATTTGCCATTGAAACCAACGCGAAGAATATCCAATGCAAAAATGCGCGCTATCGCATTTTTCATTAGTTTTAGCCATTCGCCTTTCTTGCCCGAGTTTGCCCATACAGTCATCGTTTCCCATAAGATATGAGCACCAGAATCCGTTTTGTATAGCTGGTAGGTGTTGCCGCTTTGAGTCATTTCACGGGAGAAACGTCCCGAGCTTGTTCGACCTGTCGACAGACCATCACCACCGACATCAATCACTTGACCTTGGATTTGTGGCACAGTGAGCAAAGAGATCATGCCCAAAAATTCATGAGACTCTAAGATGGCTTGGCGCAAAGCAGTTTGCATTGGTGGCGTAATGTTGAACATGCCATAAGGAGCACCACACCCTGCTTCTTGTGCTACGGCTAAGCTGAACTCAGCTAGATATTCAGTTGAAACTGCATTTAACATTAAAATACTCCCATTGAGCTGAACTTCTCTTCACCACCACTGCCTTCTTCACCTGGTTTCTGGCCTGGCTTTTCTTGTTTTAGTTCTGCGAACTGAGTTTGCAGGTCTTTCACTTGTGCTGTCACTGGCGATAGCTGTTTTTGCAGTTCTTCACTGAACAGCTGCACAGAAAAGCTTTGTGTTTGGTCGTTGTTTTCATCTGGCTTTTCATCAATAGCTGAAAACTCTTCAACCTTCCCAGCAAGGTCATTGATTTTGGTTTCTTGGGCATTTTGCTTTGACTCAATACCATCAAGCTTGCCCATGAGCTGGCTAAACTGCTCTGGATTCATTTCTTCCTCTTCCTCGCTAGGGGTTGATTCTGATTGGGTGATTTCATTAGGTAGCTCTCCATGTTTAGCTATGTTCGCTAAAGCCGAAAAGAAGTTACTTAATGGGTTCGATTTAGGCTGACATTCAAAAAAGTCCAACTCTTCTAAATGGCTGACTTCACGCGTCACTTCTTCCCCTTCTGCTGTTGAGAATTGGAGGCGCGTTGTTCCTGTGCTTGCTGGTTTATCTGTTACAGCCAAGCCACGAAGGTAACAACGGCCTGTTCCCAAGTAGTCCGGGTCAGGTTCGATGGACGTGAATAACTTTTGCCCATCTTTGTTAGCAGATAACAAGTAGTTGTTTGGCGTCAGTTTCGCTAACAGACGAAGCTTTCCAGCTCTTTTCTCTGCTTTTAGCTCTTCCACTACCCCCCAGTTCTTGCCTTCGTATGGTCCCCAAGGGGTATCACCCTTATAGTGCTCGGGCCATATCAAAGCGGTGGATTGATCATGAGAATAGGTTTCGGCCATATCCTTAATCCACGTAGCGGAGATGATGCGCTTATCTACTGTCGCCCCTTCTGTCGCTACTATTTTCCAATCACTGGTTTTTGCCATTTGCGTTTTGTACCTAGTAAAAATTTGTCAGTTAGGTGTTTCTGGGCTCAAACAATACGCCTTTAAATTCACCCTTTCAGCCACTTCAATTCTGGTCAATTCGGATTAACACCAAATCCGAACAGAGCCGAATTTTGCTATGCAATTTAGGTGGTTATCTGGGCGTATGATTGGGACATGGCATATACAGATGAAGTAAAAGAGGCAGCGCAAAAGCTCTATTTGCGCGGTGTTCCTCCTAAAGAGATTGCAGAACAGCTCAATCTCAATAGCACGCGAGTTATTTATAACTGGGCGAAGGATTTCGGCTGGGCGGCTCTATTGGATGAGCTCTCTGCTGAACAGATGATTACCCGTCGATTGGCGGTTTTAATTGATAAGGATGAGAAAAGTGATCAGCAGCTAAAAGAGCTGGAGTTACTCGCTGGCCAAGTCGTTAAACTGAGAAAAGCCAGCGCTGAAATTAAAATGAAAGAGCTCCGTGTTCAGAGTTCGAGTTGCATTGCGACACCAGCTCGTGAATCTAATGGAGGCCGCAAAAAAAGCAGTCGTAAAAAGAAAAAGGTGAAAAATGACATTGGCCACCTTGAAGCAGCGGACTTTGATGAATGGATCGCTAGTCTATTTGATTACCAGCGCCTAGCTCGGTCAATTAAGAATGACCCTAAGATGCCACGAACCCGCAACATCTTAAAAAGTCGCCAAATTGGTTTTACCTACGGTACCGCAGGTGAAGCTTTTGAAGATGCAGTACTCACAGGTGAAAACCAAATTTTTGTTTCAGCAACGCGAGCTCAGGCTGAGGTATTTAGAGCCTACATCATAAAAACAGCGCATGAGTTCTGGGGTATTGAGTTAACCGGCAATCCAATCATTCTAAGCAACAAAGCAGAACTGCATTTTCTATCCACTAATGCAAACTCAGCGCAATCACGCTCTGGTAATGTCTACATTGACGAATACTTCTGGATCCGGGACTTCAAAAAGTTGAGCGATGTTGCTTCGGCTTGTGCAACACAAACACGCTTTCGCAAAACTTACTTCTCTACTCCATCAAGCAAGAATCATCCTGCTTATCCGTTTTGGACTGGCGATGCTTGGCGCGGTGAAAAAGACACACGTAAAAACATAGACTTTCCATCAAATAAAGAGCTCAAAGACGGTGGTCGTGTCTGTCCTGATAAGCAATGGCGTTACATCATTGATGTTCACGATGCCGTGAAAGGTGGTTGCCATCTCATTGATGCAGACGAGTTAGAAGAAGAGTACAGCCCAGATGCTTTTCGCAATCTCTACAAGTGTGAATTCGTAGATGATTCGGCCTCAGTGTTTAAGTTCACACAACTTGAAAAGCTCATGGTCGATACCAAAACTTGGCAAGACTTTACACCAACTGAAAGCCGTCCATTTGGTAACCGCGAAGTATGGCTCGGTTATGACCCGAGCCGAACGCGAGACAACGCCTGCTTAATCGTCATTGCGCCACCTATTGATAGCAAAGAGAAATTCCGAGTACTTGAGCGCCACTACTGGAAAGGACTGAACTTCCAATATCACGTGAACCAAATCGACCAGATGATGAAGCGTTACAATGTGACATACCTTGGCGTTGATACCACCGGTATCGGCGGTGGTGTTTGGGATCTGATTCATCAGAAGTATCCACGTGAAGCCCACCCTATCCACTATAGCAATGAAAATAAGAACCGCTTGGTGATGAAGATGATTGATATCGTCGAGGGTGGCCGGATTCAGTTCGACAAAGAAATCAAAGATATTCCAGCAGCTTTCATGGCTATCAAGCGCTCAATGACCAATGGCGGCGGCATGATGACTTTCAAAGCCGACCGCAGTGAACTAGTCGGCCATGCCGATGCATTTTGGGCTATCTCTCATGCCTGTATTAACGAACCTCTCGACCACACCGCTAAACGTAAATCAACCTGGCAGATTTAACCAATGACTGAACAGATAACCGAAACAACCACAAAAGATGAAAGCTTGATGTTCACCTTTGGTGAACCTGAAATCGTGGATCGTGATTTCACTAACTACGATTATAACGAGCTTTATTACAACGAAGATGGCGACTACTGGGAACCGCCACTTGATAGAGCAGGCTTAAACAAGCTAACTCGAGCCAATGCTTATCATGGCTCTATACTCATGGCACGCCGCAATATGATTGCAGGTCGATTCACCAAAGGGGGGATGCAAAAACAGCAGATGCAGTCTTCGGTACATGATTTCTTAGAGTTTGGTGATACTGCCCTACTCAAACTGAGAAACTATTTCGGTAAGGTCGTTGGACTGTGGCCTATTCCAACCATGTATTTACGCAAGCGCAAAAACGGCAATTTCGCTTTCCTTGAGCGTGACAACAAACAGAAGAGCTACAAGAAAAAAGACATTATCTTCATCAAACAATACGACCCTGTTCAGCAAGTATATGGTGGACCAGATTACCTAGGCTGCGTCCAATCTGCTTTGTTAAGCAAGGACTCCACCACGTTCCGTCGTCGCTATTACAAAAATGGTCTGCACATGGGCTTTATCTTCTATGCGACAGACCCGAACCTAAGCAAAGATGACGAAGATGACCTAAAGAAGAAGATGGCTTCAAGCCGCGGTGTTGGCAACTTCCGCTCAATGTTCATCAACATTCCAAACGGCAATGAAAAAGGCATTCAACTTATTCCAGTTGGTGATATTGCAACCAAAGATGAATACGAGAAAATCAAGAATGTTACCGCGCAAGAGGTGATCACCGGTCACCGCTTCCCCGTCGAGTTGGCCGCTATCATTCCAAATGGTGGTACACGTGGTGACCCTGTGAAATTTGATTATGTCTATTGCAAGAACGAAGTTATCCCTGCGTGCCAAATGTTTATGGATGCCGTAAACAGCGACCCAGAAGTGCCAAAACATCTACATTTGGAGTTTGATTTGGAAAACCAAGCCGCTTAGGTTCTGTGAAATTTTTTGCAATTTTTATTTGTGCTTTAGTTTTCGCTCAGCCCTTTTCCAATAAGGGCTGAACCACTTCAAAACAGATCATTCAGAAACCCCAACGATCTTCCAAAAATACGACCAAAAACAAAACAAACCTTTACATTCAACAACTTACAACACAGAGCCAGATCAGTTATGATCGTCAAAATTTCAATTCTCTTCAATTTTCTTCACTCAACGAAATTCTGATAAGCACTCTATAGGCGCCTCTACGGAGTATTTCCGGCTGGTAGACCCTTTATAGCAAAAGGGCTAAGACCAAGCTTGCGGGCTTCCCTAGTCCCTCAATTTCGTCATTTGAAAAGTGCGAAAAAACTGATCGTTTTAGCGCGCAGGCGGGTGAGGAGGAGTGCGATTTCGGTGAGGTTGTCATACTTTTGTTCAAATAAGCCAACCAAGCTTCTCACGGTGGTTCTCACGTCCTCACATAGACTTTTCCTCATCTTTATGTATAATAAAAAGCCTTACAAAACATAGCTTTACATCAAAATTCCACTGTGTGAGAATGTAACTTAGAACGTAAAAATAATTAAAATGGATTCACACAATGTATAAATTTTTAATCACACTACTAATTCTGATGGGTGTAGGCACATATTATCTAGCTGACTCAGAGCTTGTAAAGAAACCAAAACAATCGATAGAGCAATGCAAGGAGCTTAAATTCGAGGCTCGGAATCGCTGTCTGGCAGAAAATTACCAATAGCTCAAAGGGATGGCGTAAATGCCATCCCTTTCATTTTCACGTTCTATAACTGTATAAATTCACACCATATTTTAGTACTATGAAGCTGTCAGTTAGATAGGTTCATGGTGTCATATGAGAGTAATTTGCCCCGAATGTGGCGAGAAAAGTCGCATACAAAAATCAAACCGTATTTCAACAAGTTATAGTGATTTATATTGTAGTTGTAGTGACCCTGAATGTGGGCATACATTTGTGATGAATTTGTCTTATAGCCATACGTTAAGCCCATCAGCAAAAACCACTAGCCAGATGGCTTTCGAGTTGTGTAAAGCGATGCCTCCGGAAAGTCGTCAACAGCTTAGGCAACAACTCTCTATACTGTAAATTATTTCGATATAAAGTCAGTGCTCTCTGCCTCACAAGCCATCTCGATGATACTGGAGATGGCTTTTGTTTTTTGCGAATCTAATGATCCTTTTAAATCAGCTAACACCAAACCAACCAAATACACAGCAGCCTTTTTTGCCATGGGCGTCGCTTCACTACTTGACGCACCATCCAAGATAATTTCTAGAGCTATCAGTGTGGTGTCTTTGTTATTTTTCTTTTGCATATCAGAACCCTTGCCAACCCCATTGAAATATACTGTATATAAATACAGTATTCCACAGTTGTTTTCTGATCTGTTTCACTCATTTTAAATCACATCCGTAAGTGAACATTGCAAACACTGGCGTAGCAGCTTTTCATAGTAAGCGTTGAGGTAGATTCTGGATGGTTAAGTCTACAAGCACCTGAGAGACATCTGAAACTAGCAGTTGTTCAAGTTATATGACACTGAGCACAACACTCCTCTTCGAAACCCTCTATCTTATTGATTTTTAATTGAAGATTGAAAATGAAAAAGGCATTATTTCACCATTAAAAGCGGATATTAGCCGCTTAGGAAGCGTTAGGCGAATAGCCAAAATTGACTAAGGAAAACAGATGTATAAGGGAAGTTGTTTGTGTGGTTCAATTCAGTTTGAACTTGATGGTATTGTAACTGATATTATTCACTGTCATTGCTCGCTGTGTCGTAAAGCAAGTGGGAGTGCTTATGCAACAAATGGTTTCATTAATGCTCAAGAACTCAAGCTAACAGACCAAGATAAAACTCTTACGTTTTACGAGAGCAGCGAAGGTAAGCGCAAGTACTTCTGTAAAAGTTGCGGCTCTCCTATATACAGTTCAAATGTTCAATCCCCAGAAAGGTATCGCCTTCGTTTGGGAGCTCTAGACAGTGACATATCAGAGCGCCCTATATCTCACAATTTCGTGACTTCGAAAGCGAATTGGGAAGACTTAAATGCGGAATTGCCGCATTACGAGAAGCATGAACCCGGGCGGAAGTAGTCCCTAACAGAATTTCGCCTAACAAAGCATTTAAGAGTGATTCGCAACGCTTGGCAGTTTCGCTTCGCTCAAGTATAGCCAAGCGTCGCTCACACCTTAATGCGGCGTTATAAGCTTAAAAGGAATTAAATGAAACATCATGTAATGTTAGATATTGATGGAACACTACTCCAGTCATATGAAATGGACGAACAGTGCTTTGTTGATGCTGTGCGAGAAGCTACAGGGCTTGAAATATCTACAGATTGGGGTAGTTATCCCTTTGTCACTGATAGAGGGATATTAAAAACTTTTATCGAGCGACAAGGTCTAAAATATTCTCTAGCTCAACTAGAGAATATTGTTAAGCCTATCTTTATCCGTAATGTTCAGCAATCTGTTAAAGTGTCACCTGCTCAAGAAGTAATTGGAGCCAAAAATTTCGTATCATACCTGTTAGACAGTGACGAGTATGTTGTTTCTATTGCAACTGGTGGTTGGGGAGAAACAGCTAAGATAAAGTTGGAGTCAGCTGGTTTTGAAACTGAAAAACTAGCGATTATGTCATCAAGTGATCACTACTCTCGTATCAAAATTATGGAGTTGGCGAAATCAGCAATAAACCAAATTGATAACTATCCTGTTACCTACTTTGGTGACGCAGAATGGGATTTAAAGGCATGCAAAGAGTTAGAGGTTAATGTTGTCATTGTCGGTGATAGAGTAAACCATTACCAGCGTATTCAAGACTTTAGCTGTCTAGAGAATGCTCTGAATTTCGTGAAGTAGGTTTGTATTACTCTTCACCACGCTTATAACAAAGCATTTAAGAGTGATTCTCAACGCTTGGCATTTTTCATTCCATCGTTGAGTTCAGTGTTTACGGTGGTAAGGTTAAGTTTCGTGGTCGCGTTGCTCACACCTTAATGCGGCGTTAAGTAAATGGAGGAACAATGAGTTCGAGGGTAATTGAAGTTGTAGACTATCGACCTTCATGGGCCAATGAATTTAGCGATGAAAAGGTGTTGCTAGAATCGGCCTTGAATTCAGCTAATGTAGTGGCAGTTCATCACATTGGTAGTACTTCAGTCAAAGGTCTTTGTGCTAAACCAATCATCGATATTCTTGTTGAAGTGAAATCACTAGAAGAATTGGATAAGAACAATAATCTGATGGAGTCGCTTGGGTATGAAGTTAAAGGTGAATTTGGTATAGCAGGTAGGCGTTATTTTCAAAAAGGTGGCATACAAAGAAGTCACCAAGTACATGCTTTTTTAGTTGGGTCTCCAGAAGCAAATAGGCATATTGCATTTCGTGACTACTTGATTCAATTTCCAGAAATAGCGTTGCACTATGGTAATTTGAAGCGAGAAGGTGCTTCAATTTGTAACAACGATATTGGTGTATATTGCAATCATAAAGACAGTTTTATAAAGGAGCATGAGGCAAACGCACTACGCTGGAAATTTACCTAACAAAGCGTTTAAGACGGATTCCCAACGCTTGGCATTTTTGGTTTGCTTCAGCTTTATTGTTTACGGCACAATACTTTAGGTGTAGTGGTCTGCGTTGCTCACCACTTAACGCGGCGTTATGCGTACTAATGAACAAGGAAGAATTAAATTTGAAAGGAAACTGTTTGTGTGGAGAGGTTTCGTTTGAGTTGTCAGGCGAATTACCACCCATCTATCAATGCCATTGTTCTCTGTGTCGCAAGGTATCGGGTTCTTCATCAAATTCAGCGTTGATAGTTGAAGCATCAAATTTTAAGTGGCGTTCCGGCGAACATCAAATTAGGTCATTTTCTACGAAGTCAGGTTTTAAATCCGAGTTTTGCTGTCAATGCGGTAGTCCAGTACCAAATATCAGCTCAAGCGGTGATTCATATTGGGTGCCAGCTGGTCTGCTGTCCGAGCCCGTGGATACAAAAGTTTCCGCTCATGTTTATGTTGGCTCTCACGCTAGTTGGGACGTGGGTTTTGTAAATGACGGTATACCGAAATTTGATACGATGCCAACTGAGAAAGATTGGTTAAAAATATGCAGGTAACGCACGCATAACAAACAGTTTAAGTGGGATTCAGCACGCGTGGCATTTTTGGTATACGGCTGATTTCGGTGTTGAAGTGCCATGCGGAAGCTTGGTCATTGCGTGCTTCACCCCTTAACAGGGCGTTAGCCCTAAAATGAAATATTGTAATCAAGTTTATCCTGAATAGGACTGGTTAAATGGAAAGTTTATACACTCAAGAAATTGAAATGCTCTGGGAAAAATGTGGTCAGATTGACATGTTTGAAACGTCGGATGATTTAAAAACGGATATAGCTAAGTTTTCAAATCTGATTGCTCCTTGTCGAGTATGGTTGACTGGTCGAAATAAACTAAAAAACATCAAGCACAGTGCTGATTCCCATGCAATCAAGCATCAGGCTGAACGAGATATTGGACAATGGGTTCCGCATTCTGTTTTTGTTTTATCTGCATACCTTGAGGGTTTTGAACTTTCTAAGTCAAAACTCAGGGGGGATGTTTACGCAGTATCTACAAACATCGGTGCGAAAAAGCGTTGAGTTGTCTAGTCGCTGAAATTACGGGCTAACAAATTGTTCAAGAGTGATTCGGCACGCGTGGCATTTTTACTATGCGTTAGTTTTAGTGGTTAAGGTGGTATGCGGATGCTTAGGTATTGCGTGCCTCACACCTTAACAAAGCGTTAGCTTTCCAAGAGTATAACTGAGAGGTAAAAGTGGAAGAGTTGGATTGGTCGCGGTTAATCCCAATGAGCGTATCAGCGTTAGCTGCATGTGTGTCGGTGTTCTACGCACGTAAAGCGAGGAAAGCGCAGATGAAGCAGGTGGAGAACAAGTTTGAGATTGAGCAATTGAATGAACTCATTGAGAAGTTAAAAATTGCTAACGCAATCGAAACCCACCCACATGATTATGATGATGACACCTTTGTGAACGGGCTCAATTTAGATGATGTCCCATCAAAAATCGCTAAGTTGATGCAAAACTCATTAATCTCGAAAGCATTGGTCAAGACTGAGTGGGAGTTACCAATAACTAATCTACAAAGCAAAATTGAGCAGTTGTGTGCAGTTAGAAAAAAACTTCTTTGACGCCTTTCAGCCGTAAAGCTAACAAACACTTCAAGACGGATTCGCAACGCGTGGCATTTTTACTATGCGTTGATTTTAGTGATTAAGGTGGTGTGTGGAAATATCGTATTGCGTTGCTCACCACTTAACATGGCGTTATGTTTCTGAGGGTATGATGAGTAAAGAAGAAATTACCTTAATTGCAGCCTTAATGGCTGCAATAACTTCGATTATATCGTTAGTTTTGAGTTCAAGACTAACGCTAAACCGCGATAAGCGAATGACAAGTTGGAGTAAAGAAGTTGAAAGATTACATCAACTTGAAGAACAAATTGGCATCGCGATGGAAGTGGTGTCTGTTTATACTGGCATAGATGAAAAAAAGAAAGACTATATCCCACTTCATGACGACCTTAAGTATGTTGCCGGTAAATTTTCACGTTATCCAGATTTGGCTAAAGCTATTCGTCGTTTCGTTCACGCTTGCGATCTTACTGTCCATTGCCAAATGGAGCATCGAGATGAGCGTTCTTATAAAGAGGATGTTCAGAAGCAATATGATCAAGTCATAATAGAATGTGACCGTATTCTAAATCCCAAATGGTATAGTGGCCTTATCAGGTCTAAAACATAACAAGAGACTATGGTTTCAAGATACTTTTTCATACCTGATCTTGATGCAACTAAGTCATTTAAGCTAACAAGGTTTTGTCCAAGAACTTCTTAGGTTGAATTTTTACCCGTGGCACTTTCTAGCTCGAAAGTGCCCCATCGTTTTTTCGTTGAAAATTTAGACTTATGGATAAGTAAAATTAGCTCTAATCTAACACCTGTACTCACAAAAACTCAAATGATTACACCAATTGCTTCCTATGAATTACTCAAAAGGCTTTATAGGAAGTAACTGGATCGTGTTTATATAATAGGAGTAATGAACACCGATTTTTGAGAGTTTTTGTATCATTTGTCTCTTTGCTCGGTGTCTAGGTTTACAGGTTTAGATCATTCCATAATTCACCCTGATGTGGAATATTTGATGCTGTCCCACCATACAAGTTAAAGACCTCAGTCAATGTAGAAAGGCCCAACATTCTCTGCCCTATAGTAAGGAAATCGTACTGCGATAGCTCAAAGTGACCAGACCTTAATTTAAAACCCCAGTTTCTATTGCCAGCGGTAAATTCTAACTGATCGAGCATTGGATGAATTACTATTTCCTTGCCGTTTATATATGTAATATCTCTGCGGTATGGAACGAAGTTTGGCGTCATTTGAAACTTATAGCTACCTTCTCCTGTAACTTGACCAATGGCTGTAAACTTCTGACATTTTTCCTTACCCTTGAATTCAAGCGTGGGTGAGTAAAAAACGATCCCGTCACCAACTGACATTCTATTCAAAGGGGCCGATTTACCATGGCATACTTGGCAAAACTCTCCAGCTACTCCTAACTTAATGTGCTCACGAGAAACAACACCACACCAAAATTTCTTCAAAGTACCTCCTATACAATGTTTTTATATGAGCTGCTATTTTATAAAGTATTACTTTTTATTAGTAATGATGTCAGGGATTTATAGTGTTTAAGTTGACTCTCGGTTAAGCAAGAAAAAAAATCGTCATCAGTATTTTCAACAGCAAAGATAGCTTTAACGATTAAACTTTCTCCTTCAGTTGTTAATTGAACATTAGTATTTCGAGCATCAAGGACTGAGGAGGAACGTTCGACTAAACCATTCAACTCTAGCTTTCGAATTGCTTTCGATAGTGTCATTTTATCAATCTTGGTGTGCTCAACTAAATTAGTTTGAGTAGCTAATTTTTCTTTATCTTGAAACCACTTTAATGAAGCTAGAAT
>VTLG01010518.1_pt1 | contig 27253 bp, 45 predicted proteins | sample 4694571 | NCBI WGS metagenome assembly VTLG01 (sample SAMN12604809, study PRJNA352737) | marine metagenome | biome: ENVO:00000447; feature: ENVO:00000209|ENVO:00000569|ENVO:01000036; material: ENVO:00002151; isolation source: viral sequences binned using virsorter ...
TGACATCACGAAAAACCTCATCAGCTAGTTTTGATTTTCCAAATCTAACGACTGCACGACCTACCTTGTCTGCTTCGCTAATTTCAGCTTTCTCTATGACACCTATTTGCTTTTCAAAATCGTGGTTAAGCAATAAAGGCGCTCTACCACTTGCAATAAACGAAAAGTCAATATCTTTTGGATTATGACTTAATATTTCTGTTCCAAAAGTTCTGTCGTAAGGCTCTTCCGATGAAAACGCCAATCCAACAGTTCTTTTTTCTTCATCAACTTTTTTATTATTAAAACCAAATAATCTAAATAGCTTTTCTTTAGTTGATTTTTGAGTTGTTATTTTATTTGATTTATTTTCAAAACTTAAATCTTCTGCTTTTTGTTTTTCTTCAATTTCGTTGTTATCTTTATTTTTTTCTTGTTCTTTATTATCTTTTTGTTCTTCCGATTTTGCTGATACCATAGATGGTTTGCTATCAGAAACTTTCCTGTCTTTTTCTTTGTTATACTCATCAGATTTACCAAAAGTTATAGTTACTGAATCGTCATTTTCAGTTATATTTTGAATATGTTTTTTTTCCATAATTACTAATTATTCATTTTCTTCGTTATCTTCAACCTTTTCTGGTTGTTTTGTTCCAAATGGCTCAAAAGCTAATTGTATTCCAAATTTTTCAGCTAATTCTTTATCTGCTTGTATTTGACTAAATACATCTTCAACATCACGACCATAACCAGACTGAACATCTTGAATAGATAAAAAACCATTTTCTACACCTACTTTTAATGCTTCTACTTCTTTTTTAGGATCAATCCATTGCCAACCTCTAGCTCTCCATATTGGATTATTAAATTTAGGAAATTTTGAAGGTGGAAGACCACTTAAAAGATCAGTTAATAATATCATTTCAAGCCATTTTCCATAAACAACATCGTGAAAATTACGAATCATTCTATATTGCTCACATTGAAAAAAATTTCTTTCTTCTAATGCTCCTTGTCTAATACTAGAATAATTTACACTTTCTAAATCGTTTGCCAATGTATTGTAACTAATATTTAAACTACTTGCTATTGTTCTAATTACTGCTTTTGTAAAATCTTTAAATGCAGTTGTAGGGTGTTGAGGATCGAATGATTGAAATTCTGTTCCTGTAGGTAATTGTTCAAAAGTTCCTGCTTCTGCAAACATTACAGGATTATTTGTATCTATTTTATCTTCTCCTGTATAAGCATCAGCATCATTTGACTTAAAAAAACCCATTTTACTAGCACTAACTCTAGCGGCCACTAATTCTGCTTCCATATAACCATCTAGCATTTTTAAATCTCTTAAACATGATGATAAAGGTGGTATTCCTCTAGTTTGATGTGGTCTTTCTTGATGATAAAAATGTATCATTTCTTCTGCTGGAACAATATTATATTTTGCACCTATATAATCACTAACAACTAAATCATCGTTAGGGTGTACTTTTAATAAATGGTAATTTACAGGTTTTCCAAATTTGTTAATTTCCACTCCCATTCTTATTTGATTGCCATTGGATAATTGTTGGTTTAAATCGTGATCTAAAAAATCAGATTCAATAAATTCAATAGCAAATTTATTTTGATTATCAAAATTTTTAATTAATCTAATTAATACTTCTCCATCTCTTGCAAAAGTTTCAGCAAATAATCTTTGACAATCTATCCAACCTAATTTTTCATCAGCAGTACATTTAACACCCCATTCTTTCCATCTTCTTTCAATTAAATTATTTGCAAAAGAATCTAACGCTCCATTTGGATCTCTACTTCTTACTTGTAAATGAACTCCTTTAGCGCCTACAACATTATCTACATAAACACTAATATATCTTCTTGCAAAAGCATTATTTCTAGCCAAATCTCTTGCTCTATTTCTTAATACTCTTAAACTAGGTCTAATTTCACTATCAGCAGATTTAGAAGATAAAACAAAATTATTTAATAATCTATTTTGACTTGCACCTGAAAAGTAACTTCTTCTAGCTTTTCTACTTCTAAATAAATTTAAAAATCTTTCTTTAAGCGTCATTAAATTGTACCTTTATTACTCTTCCTGTTCCTTCTTTGTTATCTCGTCTAAATTTTGCAATTTCTTTTTGATATTCTGCTTTATAATAATCTCTCCATTGTAGCAATTCATTTATACTAATTTTGCTTAATGATCTTCCTTGAATAGAATAACTTGAAACATCTGCATCTGCTCTACCTTCTAAAATACTTTCAATTTTATCAAGCATTATTTTCGCATGACTACGAGTGTCTCCAGTAGAGCCAAAATAATTATCTTTTACAGTTATTTTTCCAGTATCAATAATTAATTCTTCACTATCACTTGATTGAGTTACTTTTAATACCCAAAAATAATCGCCTGTTGTATATCCGCCAGTAGAACTGTTATCTAAAGTGAATTTATAATAATCGTCAACTTCTGTAACTGTTGCAGTAAAAGCAGTTCCGCCGTTACTTTCTAATCTAGCTGACCAAGACATGGCATAACTACCAACAGGATAATCTGTTAAATCTTTTCTATTCCATACAACTGTTTCACCTTTATAAATTGTTACTGGTTCCTTTTCTGGTATGTCTGTAAATAAATTTGCCATTTTTTTTAATTATTCCATGATTTAGCGAAATTACTATGTCTTCCGTATTGTTTCAACCTACTTTGGTTGACTTTGTGATTCATTTGTGAGTGTGATTTTTTTTGTTTTTCCATAATTTGATTTAGGTCTGCATTTAATAATGTAAAAGCTGACATGGCATATACTCTACAATCTAATGCTTCGTTTCTTGGTCGCATTAAAACCCATTCTCTTTTTTTAAAACCCCTTCTATATTTTGTTACAACTTTTTCTGCTGTTAATTGTCTAAAATATTCCTCTGTATATTTTTTAGGAAAATGACAATATCCAGCACCGTGTTGCTTTATCCTTAATCGTGAATATATTAATTCTTTAGCAGTATCAACGCCAATACCAAATAAAGTTACTTTTGCAATATTATTTTTTGTAGGTCTATTAACTATTGGTTTTCCTTCTCCACCAAATCCTTTGATTGCAAATATTCTTCTTGCATATCTAGGTTTACAAAATTGATAAACCATGTTTGTATGATGACCACTATCAATACAAGTAGAAACTATTTTTAGCTTTGTTTTATCAGTTTTTTCGTATGTTTTAGATAATACTAAATCTAATTCTTGCCATATATTTGGTGCTGATGGATCGCCATAAATAATATGATAATCAATACTCCATGTTTCTTCTTCTAATCCCCAACCTACTATCTCACATTCTATTCTATCATCTTGAACATCAATACCTGCTGTTAATAAAACCACTTCATCAGGAAAAGTATAATTTTCTCGTCTATCATATAATCCTAAATCATCTATTTTTTCACCTTCATCTTCCCATGTTTCTCCTAAATATGTATTAACAAATACTCTTAATGTTTCTGGTAATTTCTTTGCTCTTAAAAATTCTCCTACTGCTTCTTCCATAGTAACCCATACTGAATATAATCCATTTAATCTAAAACCAGCACGACCATTAAATTTTTCTGTTGCTTTCCAGCTTCCTTTACTAATATTGGTAATTCTTTCAATATCAGTCCATTTTTTATTACAATGTTCACAAGTATATCTAGCTGTTTCAGGTTTGTCTTTTTCCCATTGAACTTGCGACCATTTTAAAGTTTGTTTTTTTTTGCATTTATGACAAGGAACATAAAATAATCTTTGGTCGCTATCTTCAAAAGCTGATTCAATCGCACTAGCACCTTTAACAGTAGGAGTAGATGTTAAAACTAATTTACTATCCCAAAATGTAGCACTTCTTCTTTTTGCTAACATAACAGGATTTCCTTCACTACCTGCTGTAGGTGGATAACGATCTATTTCATCGCATAATACTATTTTAATTGGTCTTGATGCTAAAGATGCAGGACTATTTGCACCACAAGCTGTTATATGACCACCATCAAATACCTTATGTAAAACTGTATTGCCTGAATCTTTACTTTTTACATCAGCAACTTTATATTTCAAAATATTACTATCTCTAATCATAGGTGCTAATCTATCTTGCGACCAAGCACGAGCCATTTCCAAAGTTGGTTGTACTACTAAAATAGGCGCTGGTGCATAAGCTATATAATAACCTATAGCATTAAGTAATATTTCAGTCTTACCTATTTGAGAACAAGACATAACAACAACTTCATTAATAGATGGATCGTTAATACTATCCATTATTTCTTTTTGAAATATTGCTCTAGCTGTTTCAAATCTACCAGCTTCACTACTGCTTTCAGTTGATAAAAACCTAAATTTATCTGCCCATTGACTTATCTTTAGATGTGGCGGTGGTTTTATTAGATTCATTGTCTTTTCCCACACTTCCTTCATCGCTAGAGATTTCATATAATGCCTCATGTATTTTATCTTGTATTATTAATTTAATTTCGTTTATACTCTTAACTGTAACAACAACAGGAGCAACCTTATTTGGTATTGACAGCAATTTTTGTTTTAATTTGTGTACTAACTCTAACCAAGTGCGTTTTACTTCTCCTTTCGGTATTAATTCGCTTGATGCCTTCATTTTGTCTATTTCTGCTAGTTCTGCTTTTGCTTTAAGTAATTTATTTTTATTTTTTAATACTTCTTCTGCTGTAAATTCACCACCTGCTTTAGCTTTTAAATAATCTATATAACCATGAACACTATCAACTAAATCATATTTTCCTCTTTCAGCTTTAGGAATAACGCCTTCTTTTGCCAACTGTTGTATTCTTCTTTCAGACAATTTGAGAAGTTTTGCTATAGCTTGTATATTAAAAGATGATGCCATTTATCCTATCCTTTGCAATATCAAAATATTTTTTATCTAATTCTATACCTATAAATTCTCTATTTAAGTTTTTACAAGCAACTCCTGTACTACCTGAACCCATTGTAAAATCTAAAACTGTATCGTTTTCGTTAGTATAAGTTTTGATTAAGTATTCTAATAAAGCTACTGGCTTTTGTGTTGGGTGTAATAATTTGCTAGAATTTAATTCATTTGACATTCTATTGTATAATAAAATATTTGTAGGATACTTTTTTTTATTTACAGTAGATGTTTTGATATAATTTATTTTATTTAATCTATTTACTTTGTTTAACCTATTTCCAGCAACTCTTTCATTATTTTTAGGTCTAGACTCCATAATCGGAAAATAAGGACATTGAATTTTATAAAAAACAGAAATTATTTCATATCTTCTTAAAGGTTGTTTTTTAGATAAAACAAATGATGATCCAACTACTTTATCCCATATCCAATCATATTTAAACCAATCTAAATTCGATAATCTTAAATAAGAACTAAATGGTTCTGTTCCAAATAAAGCTATGCAACCATTTTCTTTAATAATTCTTTTTAACTCTTTCCACATTGGCTCAAAAGGTATTATGCTATCCCACTTGCATTGTGTTGTTCCATAAGGCGGATCAGTAAGTATAAAATCAATAGATTGGTTATTGAGAGTTGGTAAAACCTTTAAACAATCATCGTTATAAAGTTTCATTAATGTCCTAAATCATAATCTAATTGTTCTTCATAACCAATCCAATAGTTACCAAATTCATCTATGCAATAATGTCCCATAACATATTTATCTTTATACATAATAACTATCCAATTTTCTCCATTACCATCTTTATATTTAGGGTTAGGTAAAATTTTAACAGTTTTATTCCAAGCATCTTCACAAGTTATCGGTCTTAAACTAAAACCAAATGGTATTTTTTCCCAATAATAATTTCCATCATTAACTACTATAAGCAGATATAAAAAAAAGACTTTCACTATACACCTAATTGTCTGCGTTTATGTTTATTTAGTGTAGATTTTTTATATCTTTTAGGATTACCACCAATGGTAGTTTTTTTAAATTTTGCATTACTAATATGTTCAATCTTTGCATATAAATTATTTTTTTTCTTTGCCATACTTTGCTAACTTGTTTTCATACATTGTTACTTTTTTAATCATTAATTCATCAGCTTCTTTTTTGGCTTCTTCTACTGCATTTACTTTTTCTAATTTTAATTTCTCTATTTGTTCATCTTTTTTATCGCTTAATAAGTTATTAATAGTTAATTCATCACGAAGTATATCTATATCTTTTAATAGCTTTTCTTCTCTTTCAACTACTCTATCTTTTAAAGTAGATAAATAACTGATTGAATCTATTTGTTCTTCTATAACTTCTTCAATCCATTGTGGAATAGTTTTAGAATTTTGAGCCATTGTAACTTTAAATTTTTCCATTCCTTGTTGATGTCTAGCAAAGATTCTATCAATAACATCGTTAGTTACAGGATCAGAAGTTTTAACTTGATATTTTTTATTTAATTCATTTTTTTCGCTTTCTAGTTTGATGTTTTCTTTTTTTAATCTATTAATGTAAATAGATTGATTGATTTTTGATTCTTTTGTATCTAAATAAAGTTCTGTCATTTTTACCACGCATGACCACACTTTGGACATTCTAAAGTTTTTTGTTTAGCTTCTTCTTGTTCTTTCATTGTTCCTGCAAGTGCTTGTGCTATTTCTTCTTGGCTAAATCCTATATTTTTAAACCATTCCGCATCTAATTTACTGTTTAATTCTAATTCAGCTAATTCATTTCTTAATAAATTTTTATCCCATTCTGATTCGTCTGAAACTCGATTATCAGCTAGTCTGTATTTTCGTATATCCATATCTGATAAATGATTTAGTTCGATATAAGGAACATTTTCCATTCCTAACTTTCTCGCCGCTTCATATCTTGTATGACCACTAACTATAATTTTATCTATCATATTGTTAATAGTAATAGGAACATTAAAACCAAATGATTTAATAGATTCAGCAACTAAAGGGATAGCTTTAGTAATTTTTCTAGGATTTTTTGCATAAGGTACTAAATGATCTATTGGAATTTGTTTTAAATTAGGATTAACTTTTATTTGTATTTTTTTGGACATTTGAAAACACTATGTTAAGACTGAAAGAGCGTCTTTCACCTCTTTCATCAGGAGATTTGTATTTACTTCTAAATGGATATACTTGATGATCTAACCAATTAGGAAACATATAGAAATCCCCAATTTCTGGTTTTAGTTTTAAATTATTAGGACAATTTAACCCAATAGTTCCATATCTGAAATCTAAATAACCACCAAATGGATTGTGATCTTTGTCTTCCTTTTCCCAATACTCGTTTATATCTTCAGGCAATTTTAAATAACCAATACAAGATATGTTGCAACCAGTATGATAATGATAAGGATTAAAATCTCCAGCGTATTGTCTAACAAACCAACCACTAGCTATACCAACTTTAAAGCTATCTTTCATATTTGTAAAATCTTTATCGTTTGGAAATAAATATCTTCCTGTAATAGCGTTAAACCAATTAGCGTGTTTAATTAATACATCTTGGCTTATGTGATATTCTTCTTCAACTCTTCCTGCTAATTGATCTGACCAATCTCGTTTTTCTTTTTTCTTATTTGATATGTCTAAACAGTCTTGATTTAAGTCGTTAATAATATCTTCAGATAACTTACATTTTAAAATAGATGGCCCGAATGGTCTTACAAGATCAATAATTGTTTTGTTTTTTTGTTTTTCGCTCATTACTTTGCTTATACTTAAAACGAAACGAAATGCAAACTGAACTACGCTATCTGCAAAACGGAAGGCGTCGAGCGAAACCCACTTATAATATGCTGGAAAGTAACTATTTATGCGACTTATTTAACTATCTATATTTGCTTGTTCTTAATGCTCGATTTAGTTGTGTTGACCAAATATATCTTATCTTTTTCTGAACAGTTCGTTCTGCATTTTCTTCAAAGAATAATCTTTTAGGAATTGGTACACTTTTAACTAAAGAATAGTATCGTTCATTACCTTTAACAATAGCTTGTACTGCTTTACCTGCTACAAATTTTCCTTTTTTAACAGTTCTAACTCCAGGCATATTTCTTACAGTTGTTGGTCTCCATTGTGGATTTCTTCTAACACCTAATTTCTTTTTCATAAAATCACTAGGTACAGCAATATAATTACCACTTTTTGCAGTCTTAATACCACCTCTTTGATGCTTCAATAAATACTCTAAAGGATTAGAAGATTTATCAAGAACTTTTGCTGATAACATTCCTCTTTCATAATCACGCTTTTGTGCTTTCATAACTCTTAATCGTCCTTTAGCCATACGACTTGCATTGGTGCTATTCTTAAATGCTTGTGGAAATGATTTAGTGATAGCGTTTTCTCTTACTTTAAATGCAACATCAGTAAGTGTAGTAGCCGCAACAAATGGTACTTGTTTCTTTTGAAATCTAGTTAATCCTTTACTAAATTCTTTAATATTATTCTTAACATTTATACTAAAAAATTTACTCATTAAAACAATATACTCCCAATAATAAAACCTATAACAAACCACAATATTTCTTGTCTATAATATAGACTTAAAACTTTTAATTTTTGTATGTATTTATGCTCCATTAAATTCATCTTCGTTAAACTCTTTTGGTTTTTTACATTGACAATCATCACAAGTACATAAATCTTTATCATAATGATGACTATGCAATGGCTCTTTACAATGACAATTACAATGACAATTCTTACACTTTTCCATATACTTTTTTTAATAACTTATACCATTCGTTTTTATATTTAGGGTCTTTAGTTTTATTCCAAAGATTAGCTAACTGATCTAATTTATTTTGCATTATACTTTTTTCTTCCCATATAATTTTGTGATGGCTCATAATCCCATCTTTTACCATGATGTCCTCTTACATCAGCATACCACATTCTTAATCGTACAATCCATTTTCTAACTGGTCTAGGCATTAGTGTAGAGTGCTATTATCGTTATTCTTAAAATCATTTACTGCATTTAACCACAATTCTGTTTGCATTCTTGCCCACATTATAGCGTCTAATTCATTATAAAAACCACCTACGCTTATTTTAACATCTTTTCCTTTAACGCTTATATCAGCTTTTAAAAATTGATCTTTAAATGACCCTATTTTAACTTCTTCAGGTTGTTTTGGTAGTTGCTGTTTTATTGGTTGATGTTGTTGTTTTATTTTCTTTTGGTGCTTCGACTTCTTCATAAGTAGCACGATAACCTTTAGCAGGGCGTAAATTTTTAATATTTTTTTCATAAGTTTTTATAATCTTTTCTTGTGCTAGATGAAAGCCATCTTCATTATGTTCTGAAGTTCCTTTATGCACATTGTTATTTATTAATGCCCAAACTTTGATTAAATAATGTTTTTTAATATTCATAAAGTCTTAAGGGCGGTATCCACTCTCGCTTCTCCGCCCTCCTTCAGAAAGAAAAAGATAGCTTCAAAAGGGAGACTTTTGATAACTAACTATATTTGTTATACGAATATTTAATTAAGTATCAAGTTCAATAGTTGCATCTTTTTTAAACTTATGCACTTTGTAGTTTTTACCATCTTTACTAAATTGTTCATACTCACCTTCGCTACCTCTATAATTATAACCAATTTTCTTCATACGATCTATGAGTGTAGGAGAATCTGAACTATTCTGTACTTCATCATCTAACCAACATTCAGCGTTTAACCAAGATGATGGGTGTTTAGTAAATTCTTTGTTTAACTCATAAGATTTGCAATAACGACTAACTAATTCTTCTATTTTCAATGTTGTCTTAATGTTCTTAAATGCTTTAAATGCTTTACCTTTACCTTTTCTCATCTTGCTTGGTATGCTTGACCAAAAGATTTCAAATTGTGAAGAATATATATTATTTCTTTTATTTACTTCTTTACTTATATTTGTGTCGCTTTTTGTGTTAAGCTGTGTCTGTTTGTGTGTCGATGGTTGAATGAAAAATTGATATTCGTCATAGTTTTCAATAGTTATAAAGGTTATGCCCTGTATCACTCTTGTACTCAACATTGTTCCACTCTTGAGTCGCTCAATAAATCTCTTTACTCTACTTAAAGACCACTTAAATTTTTTAGCTAGAAAACGATAACTAGCCATATATTCACCACGCTTGATTTGAGTAACAATATTAGTATTTGGAATTCTAATTGCGTCATCTTTGTAACTTGCACCACAAATTAACCATATCCAAACTTCTCTTTCTGTAAAAGGCTCATTTTTAAACATGGTGTGCTTAAAAATTCCTCTCGCTATTTTAACATATCCACCATTCATACTTCATCACCCCAACAATCCCAACCCTTAACTTTCTGTCTAGCAAATAATTCTATTCTAGGTAAATCCCCACATAATTGTATTATTCTATCTCTTATTTCATCAGGTTTTTTACTATGTTCTTGTCTTTTACTAATAATTAATTGTCTTACTGCTTTAGATATTCTTTTTGGTTTTCCTTTAGTTGCTAATAAACACATTTCTGGATTTGCTCTTGTCCAATATCCTAAACCTGTAAAATAACCATCTGATTTTTTATTTTCTTTAACCCAAGTAAAAGCTACTGTTTTAAATTTGAATCCCCATTTTTTAATAACTTCCATAGCTTCTGGTAACATTGGATCAATAACCCATAAAAATAAGATACAATCATTATTACTAATTCTACCAACAGGTAAATTATAAATATCGTGAATATCAAGGCAATTATAGTGTAACACAGCAGATCGCTTATTACCTTTATTAGAATATGTTTTAAAGTACCAAGGCGGGTCTGCATAAATAATATCATAAACTTTATTAATCTCCTTCATATTTTTCTTTCTTTAGAATCGTTCTAAATCACATTTTTGTCATATTTTATCAAATGTGTTTAAAACAAGACCATAATTATCAATACCTTGTTTAATTTTAACATTGTTTTTTTTAATTAATTTGTTTTTTTCAAATACTGTATAATTAACTTGATGTTGCCAACGATTAAACTTCCAAGTAATTGTGCATATATCTGGGTGTTGCTCTTGTAGTGATTTAGCCATTTTTAATCTTCCATCGTCTGCATAAAGTTCATCAGTATTACCACCTTTAAGTGTCATAGTACCAGCTTTTTCTTGTAAAAAAGCATTAAATAATATTGTGCAATATCCATCTTTTAAAACTCTAATACATAAATCAGTATCTTCGTTATATCTTCCTCTCCATCTTTGTTTCAATGTATTATCAATTAAAATGCACGAATAAACTCTAGTGTTTAAATAATATGGTGGGTGCGAATCAGTAGGCACCATAAAAAAACGATAATTTAATCCTGATATAGGAACATTTTCATATCTATTAGTAAAATCTTCACAAATTTTAAAGATTGTACCTGTTTGCACAATGTTTCTAACATTACGATTTAATCTATAAAAATCATAAATATTATCGTCCATTATCCAATGTTTTTTAGCATTAATTGATATTGAATGTTCCCATACCCAATTTCTCGCAGGTATTGATCCTTGTCCTAAATTAGAAAATGGTAAAGTAAGTATTTTTGTTTTATCAATAACACTAGCATAATTATCATATTCTTGTGGCTCAATTACAATATGATAAGGCACTTTCATACGCTCTAATGTTTTACTTGTTAATCTTGATTCCCATCTACTTTTAGAAATTATATAAATTGGATATTTAGGATTCATCTTTATCCACATATCTTGTATTATACAAATTTTTTATTTGTAATTTAGGATACCAAATTGATTTAGTCTTATTGTTTAAATCTTGTTTAACTAGCTTTGCAAAATCTTGTAAATCTTCTTCACTTCTAAATCTAACAATAATTGTTGCGTGTGGCTCTAGCTTATTTTGCACAAATTCTGGCATTCCTTGCCAATGTTCTTCCCAATCTTTCTTTATTTCTGAATCTGCGAATAATAAGTTTTGATTTGATTCTTTTTCTTTATAATCCTTGCTCATTTAATTTCTCCCTTATTTGTTTTAATATTTCTTTTTCTGTACCATACTTTTTTTCAAACAATATTTTTTTATTATGTATTGAAAATGCCCCTGTATGATGTTTTTGACATAATGGTATAGTTTCAAAATGACTACTTCTTCTTCCTATACCTGTTCCTTTAGGTCTTATGTGGTGTATTTGTGTTTCTGGATTTTTACATACAAAACAACCTAAAGACGCAACTTTGGATAAATGTTCTTTTTCTTTTTTATTCATATCTTATAATTTTATCTTTAACTAATTCGTAAATTGGATTATGAATATCAACCTCACTAACAAATAATGAATCTTGTATTTCTTTTAAATCCTTAATAAACATAGATGTATCTGATCTTTTAGGATTATATTTATTAACTAAAAAACCAACTTTATGATTAGGAATTTTTAAAGCTAATCGCATTGGCTCAATTCTTAACTGTCCTAAACTATTTTGTCCTTTTTCATATTTTTGCACTTGTTGAAAAGTAACACCTATCTTTTTTGCTATTTCAGTTTGACTATAATCTAGTTGTTTTCTTCTTTTTTTTATTTTTCTTCCTATAAATTTAACTCTAGCTATATCTTCTGGCTTATATTCTGTTTTTACTCCTAACTTTCTACCTCTTTTTAACATTTTTCTTTTTCCTTTCTTTAATTGTTTGTTTTTTATCATATAAAACAGTCATTTTTCCATTTGCAATATAATAACCGCTTATTTCTTTTTTTTGTTTTTTATATTTATTGGGGTGTTTAAAAACAAAAGTCATTTTTTTTCTCCTTTATATCCAGCAAAAGTCAATTTAACTTCTTCTGGTAGCTTTTTAAATATATGGCTATAACATTGTTTGCAATACAAAGCATTATCCCACATATTGCAATCGCTGTTAAACCACCAAAGTTTTTTATGTTCTTTTAAACAACGACTACAATTCATTGTTAAATATTGTATTTTTTTAATTATTTTTTTAATCATAATTCCTACTGAACAATCTATCAAGTAAAGCTGATAATAATGTTGACCTTTCTCCTGATGAATTTTTAAAATATTTTTTTGCTCTTTCTTTAAACTCAATAACTGTATTAGGCGCCATATTTGCAAAACTACAGACCAATTCGTACTGTTGGTCGATATTGTTAAACCAGCTTTCAGCTTCGTAAATGATTCTGTGCCTAGTTGCCAAACGCCCATTAAATTTACTGTCCTCAAAAATACCACAGCAATCGAGTATGGCTCTTTTAATAACTGCTCGCCATAATTTAACTTCACTTGATATTTCTTTCTTTTCAAACAATCTTTAACCATTTTCTTCTCCCTTAAATAATTCATTTTGTCTTTCATCTTTTGGAATCCACAATAAATCGTGTAATCCATAGATTCCACCATACTTTGAAGTAATATATTGGCTAGGTTTAGATTGCAAAAGTTTTTTTAATACATCAGTTGATACTCTCATTGATTCAGCTTTGTATTTTACTAACAAACCACCTTTATTAATACCATATTGAATCCAATTTGATCTTAAACTAGCGTGTCCATGCCATAGTTTTTTTATTGTTACTTCTATCATTTTTCCCAATAATTCCATTTTAATAACATTAATATAATTACACCAAAAATACCAAGTACAATTAAAATGCTAATTAGAATCCCCATATTTTCTTTCTTGCTTTTAATTTATCTTCATCTTTCCAAATCCAATCATCAGGATTAGGAATAATAAGTCTTTTAAAATCTTCTTTAGAACTTGCAATAGCACAAAGATAATTAATGTTTTCTATAGCTTGATGAATTAATAAAGGTATTTGTATATTATCTTCATCAGTTAATTTATACTCCATTACATTACTTTTTGTTTTAAGTATTTGAACATAGAATAACTTATTTTCCATGTTTGTAGCTTTTGTATAAATATGTTGAGCAATTTTATGTCCAACAGTAACATTTATTTTACTGCTAGTTTTTAAATCAACAATCATAGGTTTATCAAATTCAAAATCAGTATATCCAATAATATCTACACCTTTATAATTATATCCAATTTTCTTTTGATAACCTGTAACTTTTCCAAACTTTTTAAAATGTTCTGGTAATATTTTTATTGCTTCCCTTATAAAATGATATTCTTTTTCATATAATTCTTTTTCTATTTTCATTTCTTTACAAGTTTCTGTAAAATTATTTAATTCTAATTCTACTGTTTCATCTATATTTCTATTATCACCAAGTATTAGATTTAATCCTTTTTCAATAAACTTACCTCTTTCTGCGGCCGCACTACCTTTAAATGGCATTTTATAAATATATGTTAAAACCCAATCAGAAGGATTTGTTATAAATTTTGTTATATGACTTGCTGATAAATAATTAATATGAAACTTTTTTAGAGCCTGCATAATGACCTCCTTCAAATATTTCAGTTATTTTTATTAAATTAACAGGAATTTTAACAATTTTAGTATAACCAATATAAGGATTTAATCTTGATATTCTGTAATACTTTTTGTCTTTTGTTAATCTTTGAAAAATTCCTATTCTATATCCTATGTCTTTTTCATTAACCCATTCAAAATGAATCACTTTATCTTTACATTCTTTTTCAATTAATTCTAAATTTTTATTTTTCATCTTTTCTTTCTTCTTGTACTAATTTATTTTTTAAACAATAATTAATTAACTTATCTAACCAAATAACTTTAAACATATCATTAGACGCATTTTGATATGCTTTAATTAAATTATTTAATCTTCTATCTTTACTATTAGGCGAGAATTTAAACTCGCCTAATAATTTATTTTTTAGATTAATAAGGAATGTCATCATCTAAATTATCTGGTTTAAGTTGTTCTTTAGGTGTAGGCATTTCAACTACATTTTGCTTAATACCTAAATCTTCATTAACACCAGTAAATTTAATGCTTCCTTTTTTTGTTTGACCCTTCCATAAAGATACTGCACTTAAATTCATATCTTTATCAGTAGCATAACCTTTAAGTGATGGTTGTTTATCTCCTTTTTGTTTATTTGCATTTACAAAAATAGTAAAACCATTTGGTTTTTTGGGACCAAATTTTTGAGCATTAGCTTTTACTTCATCGTTATTATAACTCATTACTGTATCTCCTTATCTATTTGTGCATTAATGTCAGTATTTTCTAACTCTGGCGTAATTTCATCTGCTGTTGCAACTACATTTCCAACTGCAAATAAACTTTTTAAACAACGCCCCCAAGCCGCCGTCTGACAACACTCGACTGCTCGTTTTTCTTGCACATTTCTCGAATTAGAGTTTTTGCTTCTTTCAGCTAAACCTGAACTAACAAAAAATCCTTTTTTATGAAATAAAGACGCTTCAATAACTACTCTATGTTCGCAATCATGCTTTATTTCAGATTTAAGTATTAAAGTATGTGCAAAATTATCCCTTAATACTTTCATTAAAGTTGCGACTGTTAAATATCGCTTTCCTTTAATGTCTATCCAAGACATACCTTTTTCTTCATCATTAGCAAGTAAGTCTAGGAGTTCTCTCCTTGATCTAACAATATATTCTTGTATTGTTCCATCAAGTAATCTTTCGGCACTTGTTGTTTCTGAACTAATCATATCAATTACCTATTGTGTAAGTGTTCAAAACATTATGACCTCTACCATTCAAACATCGAGATAATAATTCACGATCATACCAAGCCGCATAAAAAGCATTAAATTCTTCTTTAATTAACATTTTACAATGCTGTCTATCTTCTTGAAAATAATTAGCGTTTTTACTAGCTTTGAGATCAGCGACAGGTCTATAAGCTGAACAACCAACTAACAATAAAGCTGATATTAAAATTAATAACTTGTTCATTACACTTTTCCTTTCTAGGTGCTGGGTTATTAAGGAGCAGTAAGATTGTGAATAACCCAACACCATTTTTTGTTTAAAAACCCACAATCTACCGATTCTGTTTATAAAATTTATAAACATGAATTTTTTAATATTTCTACACAATAACATTTATCAACAGCAACACACGAAATATAAATCATCGCATAAGCCATTGCACAAATTAATAGAAATAAAATACCATCAATTATATCTTTCATTTATTTTCCTATAATTGTTCCATTAGAAAGTTGATTACCAACTCGTCTTTTAGAGTTTATTGAAAAAGTATAACCCCAACAGTCAATACTTTTAGCAACATTTAGATTCCATAAATTATTAGCAAATTCAGAAAAATTACTTAAATCTAAATTAACACCAATAAATAAAGAATTATTTTTTAACTCAAATAATAAATCAGTTTTATCAGCACAACTTATTGTAACTAATTTACCATCTTTTCTTATATTTATTCTACGCATTAGATTGCTCTTTCGTTATAAAGTTTTTGAGCAGTTTGTTTTGTATATTCAGTTAAACTTTCATCACTCAAACCTTTGTCTTTACCTTGTTTGTATGCTTTTTCTAAAAATCGTCTATGTTCAATATTTTCACGATTTAAAGTGAACTTTAGTTTTTTTTCTTTCGTCATTTTTTCTCCTTTGGTTTTTATTGATTCAGAATTGTTAATTGTACTCTTTCTAGTAGATGTCTGAATCTTATCATCTGCTACAAATTCTTTAATTATGTTTTTTATTTTAAAGTTACCTAACATTACTCATTCTCCTTTGTCTTTTTAATTTAATTTTGAAGATTTAAGAGTTTTAGCAACTGCAAGTGCATTATCTACTCCCATTTCTTTAACCATAGTAGATACAAATTTCATTTTTGCACCTGCTCTATGATCCTCAGAAAAATTTGCTTCACCAAAAATATTTTTCATTTTACAAAACAATTTTTTAGATTCAATATATTCTTTAGATGGTACTCTTTTTTTAGGAAACCATTTTGGCTTTTTAATATTACCAACCATAGGGTCGTGTGAATTAAATTGACTTCTTACATCATAAAAATAAGATTCATCATCAAAATAAAATTCTAACCAATATTTATACCAAGTTTTATATTCTTCTTCTGTAACTTCAATATAAGTAAAAGGTTTTAAATAATATTTATTTAAGTGTTTTACATATTCTTTATAATCTGTAATCTTTTCTTTTTTTAATTCTAAATTTTTATATTTTTTAGAATTGTATTTTACAGATTTAGGTAAAACCGCATAAAGTTTTTTAGTAATAATTTCTAAAAGTTCATACGATCTTTTTGACTCATTTTCATAATGTATACCAGAAGATTTATGCAACATATCGTTTTCTAAAAAATTTGAAGATATTTTAAATTTAGCTGTTTTCATTGTTTCTCCTTTTTTTATATTTTTATTTTTAAACATAAAAAGAATCTACATTATTCAACTAATAAAACAAGTATATTTATGGTTGTATTATAAGCTATATTTTAAGCTATTTTTTAGCTATTTTTAAATATGATGGGAAGTATCAACTTTGATTGATTCGCTAATCCTAGAGCGTCTGAGAGCGTTTATTATGTAAGTATTTTGCTTGGTTTGTCTTTTAATGTGTTAATTTTATCTTGTAGTGTTTTTATCTCTTTATTAGCAGTTTCTAAATCCTGCGTAACATTTTCAAGTTTTTGAGTACCTCTTTTTAATGCTTGATCTTTTTCTTTCAGTTTAGACTGTAACTCGTCCACTTCGTCTTTTAAGATACGAACTTGCTCTTTATACTCTTTAATGATTTCTTTAAAATCTGCTTTTTCTGCCATATATAGATATTATTTTTTTTTCATTATATCAGCACCTTTAAGACCATAAATTGCTGAAACAACACCAATAAATAGTGCTTGATACCAAAAAGGCATATTATTGAAATATTCAAAAAACATTTCTACCTTTTTCATTATATCAGGATCATCGCTAAATATTGACCAAATCAATAATACCACAGGAGCAGATACCAGAATAAGGACAAATTCGTCTTTCCAGCCCTGCTGATTGTTTTGCATAACAGCTTGTTTATACTCAATGTCTCCTCGTGCCATTTTTTCTGCATGAGTTCTTTGAGCATCAGCCATTAACATTTGAGTTTCTTTTCTTTTTTTGTAAATATGACTCCCAGCATTAATTGCCAATTTAACTGCACTTAACCACATAAATTATCCTATTAAATATAATTGTTTAATTCGTTTTGTTTTAACCATTCTGGAACATTAAAACTTGGGCATTTTTTTCTATCGTCAACTTGATAATGACCTATAATTTTTTTAATTTCGTATCGTTCTATTAAATCTAATATTAATGATTTTAAACTATCAAATTGTGCTTCTGTAAAATTATTTTCCCATTGTTGGTTATTGTCTGTTCCACCAATTAAACAAACTGCTAAACTTCTAAAATTTACTGCTGGTGCATGAGCGCCTGTATATTCTTCTGGTCTTGCTTTTTGTAAATTACCAGATCGAGTTATTATAAAATGATAACCTACATCAGACCAACCATTTTCTTTAACATGCCATTCTTTTATTTTTTCAACTCCAATATCCATTGTAGCAGGAGTAGCTGAACAATGTATTGCAAGTGTATCTGTTTTTTCTCTTTTATTCATTTTTTTAATTACAGTTAATTTTATCTAAATCAATTGGTTTATCTTTATAAAACCATATATAACTAGATAGCTTTGTACCATCTTGCGTATAAGTACATTTTTTTCCTATTGAACAAGCACTTACAAAAAATAATAAAGCTATTAATATAAATAATTTATTCATTTTTATTTACCATAAGTTAATTCTAAAGTGTCCATTGTTGTCGTTCTAACTTCTTGTATTTTACTATTATAAATAGATATATCAACCACACCCCAAAACCAACCAGTTGTTGCGACTTTAGCGTAACTTTCAATATGATTCATTGGTAAAGAACAACCTACATTAACGACTCTAACATAATTTGCTTTACCTATTTTAGGACATCTTACATCATTAAATTTATGAGTATGGCCGAACACCACATCAAACAAACTACTTTGTCCAATGTTTCTTTCAACACTAACACCACCAAATTCCCTACCCATAATGTTAAAAGGTACATGAGTAAACCCAACGCCATCTATAAAATAGAATTCCCCATATTCACTCCAAGTCCAACCATACTTCTTTAATGTTTTAAACAATTCTCTTTTACCCATTTGATAATACTCTGGATTTTTATCTTCCCATTTCCACAATCTATTTTCGTGATTTCCTAAAGTACAATGTTTTTTAACTTTATATGTACTTAAACCTTTATTTAATTCTTCAAGTGCTAAATTAAAAGAATCAATATCTTCTAAAAAAGTTCCTTTGTTTTTTCTTGCCTGCATTGTTGCATTATCAATATGCCAACAACAACTGTCTAAACTTAAAAAATCTCCTATTTGTACTACATGATCTGGTTTTGTATTTCTTATGTGTTTTCCTAACCATTTTAATCTTTCTTTTGAAATTGCAGGTGCATCATGTAAATCGCCAATGACGCAAACTTTTGTAACTTTCATAGTATTGCTTCTATATAAATATTAATTAAGTTTCAACTTTTTCTCGTTTATTTTCAGTACATGAAAATCTAATATATATTCCATGTTCGTTTATTTCTGCTCTACCAATTTCTTCTGTTTTTTTTTGTGATTCTATATAACCAGCATTTAAACAATCGTACATATCATTAAATTGAACAGGATATTCGTAAGGCGGTAAGCATTTACCAGTACTAAACGAACATAAAAATAGTGTTAAAATAATTTTCATTATTTTTGTATATAGATAATTTAAAAAAGAATAAACCTAACGAGCGTTAGCTGGTACACCTTTAGAATTTACGAATGGTTGTTCTGCAAAAGCCATGTAGATGTATGTTTCACCTGAAGTATTGTCAGAATTTTTTCTTAATTTAAAACCATTACTCAACATATCTATTTCTGAATCTCCTGTTGCTTCAGCATTACTTAAATCTGGGTATAAAATTTCATCTGTAAGATTAAAAGTCGATCTTTTATTATCCCAAAGTCTCCAATTTCTTGTTTCAGTTGCAGATTTAACTATAATCATAGCTGGACGAAATCCCAAGTGTATATATGGCCCATTAGCATTTCCATTTCCTGTGTATGAGCCAAACTTACTGTAGCCTTGTTTTCCTGCCCATAAGTAAGATATAAAATTATTTCCACTTGCATTGGTACTGTCTGCATATCCACTTCCTATTGTAAAAACACTTGAAGTTGGTGTGGTATCGTTCCAAAATCCACTATCGACTACTGCTTGTTCGCCGCTAGAATTTAATGCGGCGGCTTTTGTGTTACCTTGGGATACATGATAAACTCTCCAATTAGCACTAGCAGATATATTTTTTACAATTATTACACTTGGAACTGCTGAAAGTGAATGACTTTCTGTTTTTGCTCCACTTGACCCAGCATAGGAAACTATATCAAACCCAGCAGTTGCAGATTCTTTCCAACACCAAGCAACACAAGCATTTGTATTTACATTCATTTGACCATCATCGTCATCGCCTAAACTAAATCCATCACTATTAAAAGCAGTAAGACCATCTGTATATGTTGCTTCTGCATTACCAGCATTTGATAAAATTACTTTCTCAACTCCTCTTACAGAATCAGTCCAAACTTGGTTGTTTGTATTAGTTCGGTCTTTAATCCAAACTAAATTAGGTTGCATATCTTCAGAGCCATCTAAAGTTATAGATTGATTAGCTCCTGACCCAGTATAGAGCTTTGTCTGAAAATATAATTCTGGATTGTCTATTGTTGTATAAACTGCCATTTAACCTCCATCACTTCCTAAATTTTTTGTGCATAATGCAAGGTATCCTGATGGTGGTGCGTACTCAAATGCACCATATCCATTTGCATCTGCGTTGCCTGATGAAATACTAAATGGTGGATTGCCAAAATTCCATTGCACTTTTGCTTTAGCACTACCACCACCATCTGAACACGCAAAGAAATACGCTTGTTCTGGAGTTGATGCTGGAGCAGTTAATGACAAAGCACTATTTGGTGCGGCTTCATCTGCGTTTCCTGATCCATCAAACCAATTACCATTTCTTCCAAAATAAACATTATTATTAACTAAATCTAAAGCTATCATTAAAATATCATTGGTAGAAAAAGCGTCTCCATGAGTTGTTCCATTATTATCAGCATATTTATTTCCACTATCAGGTAAAATAGACCAGTCGTGTGCGTGTGAGCCAATATAAGTACTATCTTTTGCGTGTACTGCTACATCAGGAGAAACACCAACTGTAGCACTATCAATAACTACTATTTTACATTCTGCGTACCATTTCCCAGCAGTTACTCCAATAGTTGATGACCCCATAAATCTTTGACCACTTGTTGTTGCACTTTCAGTTTCTAAATTTCCTTCTTTAAAAGTTGGTGCATTAGATGTTGGAACATTTAAAGGATTAAGCGTTGCAAAATTATTAGTTGGTGTATCGGTTGTCTGGTCTGTTGCGGCTAGACCTGAAGTAGAAAAATCATTATTGTTTCCAGAGACATCATTTCCTAAAGCTGATGAATCTTCAAAGTCTAAATAAAATCCATTGTTTCCCCAAGTTATTCCACTTGATATATCTTTCGGCTTCCAAATTTGTGGCGAATCTTCATCGTATTCTCCAAATGATGTTGGGTCTAGTGCTTGACCATCAACAAAAGCTACTTCTGCCATATAGCCATTAAAATAATTACCTACACTTCCACCTGTATTTCCTTTTTCTGCTCCTATCATATGTTCAACGGCAGTATTCATATCGTAATTAACATTTTGACCTGAATTAGTTTGTTGACCAAAACTTGTTATTCGTGTACCATTAACATACATTTTAGTTCTGTCAGTTGCAGTTGATTGTGTGCTATCCCATACAAACACCAAATTATACCAAGCACTAACATCTCGGTATTTTGCAGTTGTTCTTAATTTAGATACTTCTGAATTTGAATCCAAAATATGCCAAAAGAAATATTCAGCATTAAACGCAATATTTGCAAAATTTTGTATATCTCCACCATTAGCAAATAAAAAAATTCCCGTAGTTAAATCACTTCTTTTAACCCAACAAGAATATGTAAATTTACTTGCATTTGTAGGAGTACTAAGAGTTCTTGATAAATAAGCACTTGAACCATCAAACCTACAAGAGTTGGCTACTTCGTAAGCACCAGATATTGCTGAAGCTACATTTCCTGATGGAATTGTTGGTAAAGGCATTTTTAAATCTCCAATGTTGGAAACTCGCCTAATGGTCTTTCATAAACAGGATTTTCTTCTGTTCCTGTATTAACATAAGCATAAAGAGTTGCTAAAGCATCTACATCACTTGCATTGTCAATAGCAGTTTCCATTTCATTTGATTTTGTTCTTACATTTGCTCTAAAAGTTGATACTGCACTTGGTACTGAGTAATCTTCAACATCAGTTGCTTTTAATACATACCAATCTGTCGGTGTTAATAAACCACTAGCTTGACTTTTTATAATTTGTTTTTTTTGAGATTTTAAACCTTTTGTAACAACTTGGTTTCCATCTGCATCAAGCATAGGAGAGCCATCATCATTTGTTGCATTTTCATCTTCTAATAATTTTGATGTTGCAGTTCCATAACTTGCAGTAACTTGTCCATCTGCATAATTAAAAGATTGATTTGTATTAATGTAATATTCTTCATCTTTCTTATTAGAGTTATTAAATACTATTTCATAAATCCCAATGGCTTCTCTTTCTTCGTTAGTCCATCTAAAAGAAAATATGTTTTTTGAATAACGAATATCTCCAATAATTAAACCTTTTGGATTATTTATTACTTTTGTAATTGCGTTATCTTCTACTAATGCCCACATATTTTAACTTTCACTTAAATTTAATGTTCTACCTACTTCTTGCCATACTGCACCATTATATCTAAACACAAAAATGTCTGTCTTTGCATCTGTATCAGTAGTAGTTGGCTCGGTACTTGCCGCAAATTCAAAAACAGTATTCCACCCAATAGTGTGCGACCCGTTATAATTTATTTCTAAACAAATAAAAGCACCTTCAACTGGATTACTTGGGGCAGAAAATGTCGTGTTTTCTGTTGTTACATGATACGCATTTGATTTGGCTTGTGCGTCCCAAGCTACTGCATTTGAAGATGAAGTAATTGCTTGTTGTGGAACATAAGCTAAATCATTAAATTTAATTGCTCCTGTGCCATTTGTTGTTAAATCTATTGCTCCATTTGCTCCATCTGTTATCGTTATGTTTCCAGAATTTGTTCCTTTGTTAGTATCTAAAACTAAATCATATGTTCCGCTTGTTGTTAAATAAGCAGAAGCACCAGCGGAGCCTATAACTGTTTTTCCTGATCCTTTTGGTTTTATATGAAGATCAACATTTGTTTCTCCACTTGCTCCTAAAATTGGGCCATTACCTGTCGCTCCATTTGTAATTTCTAATTCATTAACTGCTGAAGCAGTTGTTTGAAATATTATTTGCTCGTTATTATTTTCATCAGAAATAAAATGAGCATCATCAATAATTATGTTATGTGAGTTTGTATCTAAATTTCCGCCAAGTTGTGGTGTAGTATCATTTACTATATCAAAAGTAACTGAACTGTCAGACCAATCTACAGTATTAGCTGTAGAGTTAATTGTTCCTAAAGTAATATGTCCAGCACCATCATATAATTTTAAAACCCAACCTGTTGCACCAGCACTTGTATCGATCCAAATTGTTCCTTGTGCAATACTGCCTGGAGCAGAACTGCCTATATGTGATGTGTTAATTGCTCCTAGAATATCGTTTAGTTCGCTTCGAAAAGCACTAAATCCTATATTTGCTAAAGATACATCAGAAACTTGACTCATAAATTTTTCCTATTTGTTAAATCTTTACAATATTTGATTATACCTTTCAAGTTTAGCATTAACTCTTTAAACCATATCCTTTGGCTACATAGTCAAAAGTTCTATTTTGAGCGGCCGCAGAACTATTGTAAAAAGTAATAGTAAATCCAGTTTTTGTTTTGCTAGTAATAGCATAATAATCACCAGTAGCCATATTTTGAGCCGCAATTCCAACTGCTGGACTTGCATAAAAAGCATTGTCATAAGTTATTGCTTTAGCACCTGCTCCACTAACCACATCTTCTTCACTTTCTAATCTTTTTTCTAAAGCTAATACCATTTGCATTTTAGATACTTCAGGTCGTGCTTTATTATCATCACTTGTTAATTTTAATCTAAATTTAAAATATCTTCCTTTAACTGTAGATTGTTGAGATATATCTTGGTAAGTAGAAATTGCACCTAAAGAACTTTCGCTTGATCCAACTTGCAAATAAGCATTACACTTTGTTCCAGAGTTTCCATCAAACGGGCCAGGTGCATCGTCAAAAACAGAAGCACCTCTACCACTATCAAATAAATCGTATAAATCATTTGCAATCATATCAATAGTTGCTTGAAAAGTTGCATCATAAACTGCATCAAGGCTTATTTCAGTTGAGCCAATATAAAATCCTGATGATTCTATATTTGCTAAATAATAAGTAGGATTAGAAGTTGCATCAGTTCCGCCTAAATCAAATAAACCACTAGGAGAATCAAAATTGCCAACAGTTGAATCAAATAAAGTTATAGTATCTAATGTTGCTATTTTAACATCTGAAGAATCCATAGCTTTAACGCAATTTGTATCAAAAGTTCCATTCCATCTTTGTCCTGTTACTGCACTAGCAGTTTCTTCATTGTAAGTTGCTATTGTTTTAAAATGTTCTAATCCTGAAATGTTGGAGTAAATTATTTTCTCATTATCTGATTCGTTTCCTAATTTATCTACTGCTTTAATTAAAAAAGCACCAGTACGAGCATTAATAGTAACATTATTAGATTTTCTTCTTACTACTTGCGTTAAATTTGTTGATCCTGCCCAACTAGCATTACTTGTTACATCTTGATACCGAATGGAATAATAAGATACATCTAAATCTGCCACTGGCTCCCAAGATAATTGCATTTGATTTGATCCAATCATTGAAACAGAAAATTCATTAACATCTGCTGGTGTTTCTGTTGCACCTACTATTGTTCTTGTAGCTGTTGTATAACCAGAAGAAACTCCTAAACTATTTATTGCCTTTACTCTTACTGAATATTCTATTCCATCAACTACATTTAATTGATGATAATTTAAAACTGAAGCCAATCCTTTAGCAATAACTTTATAATCACTTTCAGAAGTTTTTTTAGTTTCAACTTGATAGTATTGAACAAATTTATCGGTACTAGCACCAACTAATATATTTAATCTAGTTAAAACAACTCCATCTGAATATTCAATTAATTCATCTGTTAATGTTACACTTGCTGGTGCAGTAACAGAAAAAGGATTTGGTAAAGTAGTATCTGGTATTGTTGCCGCTTGTGTCTTTGTTGCCCAAGTATAAAATGCCGCTTGATATTCTGTTAATTGTAATTCAACAGTTAAATCAGAATTAACTTGCATACCTTGTACTCTAAATGTTTTTGCAGAAAAAGATGGTGTTGAATGGGTTACTGTTACTAATTCTCCTACCATTAAATCTAATCCTGTTGCATCACATCTTAAAGCAACATTCATATTATTTCGGCTTCTTCTACAAATTACTTCCGCTAGTTCCTCAGCTTGATAAATATTTGTGATAGTAGGAAAATCAAATCTTCCTTCCTGCAAAAAACCACCATCAGCAGTTTTCATTGTTGCGTGTTGATCCGCACTTGTTAAACCTGAATCGTCAACAGGTGGCCATTGTATTTCGTCTGCTTGATAATTTTTATCAGGATTAACAAAAGTAACTATGACTCTATTAAATCTATCATTTCTTGTTAAACTTGAAACTTTAATTCCGCCTAAAATATTATCTTCTGTTAATGCAATACTAGCACTTCCAGTTGTTTCAGCTAAAACTTTATATTCTCCATTTGCATAATTTAAGTATCCTCTAAAACCAGAAACTAATTGTTTTAAATTATCAATACATTTTTTTTTAGTATCTAAAACATAATTCATATCTAATAAATCAATAGCACTTGCTGATCCATAAGGAGTAACATCTGTATCACAAACATCTGCGGCAGTTTGCCAATCAGCATAATCTCCATCAAAATAACTATTAGCAATTCCTAATCCAAATCTTGTATTTCTCATATAGTCTAAAGTACAAAGAACAGGATTGTTAGACCATGCCCAAGTTGAAGCTGTATCTTCTCTATGTGAGCCACTACCACCTGTTTTTGTTCCATCTAAATTTGGATCATAAACTTTTCTACCTTTAATAACTGCTTTAACATCTGGAATTGCCATAAATGCGTCCATGTGCCATTTAAACTTTAAAGCTAAATAACTAACGCCTCTTAATCTATGGTTTGATGTCCAAGATGATAATGCACCAACTGTTGTATTATAAGTTTGATCGTCCCTACCATCATACCAAGTTACATTTATTTTATGTTCACTATCTTTAAAAAAATTACTATCTCCTGAATGGACTGTTCTTTCAGTTCCATGTGTTAATGCACCAGACCAAGTAACTAATTTATCATCTATGTAAATTTGTTCGCAAGATTCAACTCCACCTTCACATAAAGCAAAAATCATATAAAGAAATTCATTGTCTGCTCCTGAGGTTTCCATAAAAACTCCAACACCACCCACTTTTCTTTGTCCATAAATAACAGGTAGCGGTGCGTTTGAAGAAGTTTTATTTACTAATACACCTTTTGCTACTTGTTCTGGCATATTATCCATATTTGGAGTATCAGGTGTTTCTGGCCCTTTTAACCAACCTATTACTTGAATACCTATTGATATAGCTGAAATCCAACCACTATATTTTTGTAAAAATTTAACATAAGGAGCAACAAATTTAACAACAGGTGCTACAACACTTGTTGCCGCATTCCATACTTTATCTAAAAAAAATGATTTTATTCCTGTTGGATTAATAGGTTTATTAGCACCACCTAAACTTTTTAATATTTTTTCTTCGTTCTTATTTATATAAACAATATATTCGCCTTTAGGAGCATATTTGTTTAATATTTTTTTTGCCCAATATATTTTAAATCGTTTAAAAAACATTATGCTCTACCCCATTTAATATCTCTAATTGTTAAAGCTGAAAATTCAAAACCTTTATCTCCTGAAAAATGTCTTTGTTGAGAAGTATCGGCAGTAGTTCTACCATTTATTTTATTAAAATTACCAAAATGATTTGTTGCTGATATTGATA
>VTLG01013056.1_pt1 | contig 27251 bp, 32 predicted proteins | sample 4694571 | NCBI WGS metagenome assembly VTLG01 (sample SAMN12604809, study PRJNA352737) | marine metagenome | biome: ENVO:00000447; feature: ENVO:00000209|ENVO:00000569|ENVO:01000036; material: ENVO:00002151; isolation source: viral sequences binned using virsorter ...
TCCTTTAGTTTCTCTTGTTACTTTAGTTTGGTTTGTTATTAGAATATATGAAACTGATACAATTCAAAAGCTATTGAGAAAGAACAATGGTTAGTTCTATATTACCAACGCCTCGTACTGGAGGACAAGGAATTAAAGAAATTGACCGGCCAGAATTTAGTAAATCTAGTTTAGCTCCAACAAATAAAGGAACACAAACAGTGCCTGAACCTCAAAATCCAAATCCTAATGTTATAGATGAATCTACAGGTATAAATGTAGGTTTAGGAAGAAAGATAAGACAGCAACAAGCTTTAGGTGCTGGTAATATTTTAACTAAAACAGGTGCAACGGGTGTTGATCCTGTAACTGGACGGTTTGATCCATCTAAAGTTGAAATGTTATATGATCCTGAAAAATATACAGTTGAAGATGAGGAACTACTAACAGAGGATCAAAAATTAATTGATCCTATAACATTAGCTGATCCTCAAGATATTTTAGACGTACAACAAACTTCCGTAACACCGCAAGACGCTTCTTTAATTAATAACATCGAAAGAACTTATTCTAATGTACCTACTGCTGTTGCTGCACAAGGTGAGATAACTTCAAAGGATGTAGTTGATCCTAATCAAGTTGTTGATGAACGTACAAAACAACAAATGTTTGAACGTGGAAGTTTATCTGAAGCACAAACACAAACATTAGCTCAAGAAGCTTCTACAGCTTATCAAATTGAACAACTTACTAACGGTATCGAAACAGGTAATTTCCCACCGTGGGCAGCACCTACTGTTCGTAAAGCAAACGAAATAATGAATCAAAGAGGGTTAGGTGCTTCTAGTATGGCAGCAGCAGCAATCGCTCAAGCTATTCAAGAATCAGCTATTCCTATTGCTGCTAGCGATGCTCAAAAAGCAGCTACACTTCAAATTCAGAATCTTAATAATCAACAACAAACTGCTTTATCTAACGCAGCTACTATTGCAGCAATGGATAAACAGAATCTAGATAATAGAATGAAAGCTGCACAACAAAATGCTCAATCATTTTTACAGATGAATCTACAAAATGTTTCACAAGAACAAGCAGCGGCTATAGTAAGTTATCAATCTACGGTTCAATCTTTGTTTACTGATCAAGCTGCTGAAAATGCTAGATTACAGTTTAATGCTACTTCTGATAATCAAGTAAATCAATTTTATGATCAATTAGGTTTGACTGCTGCTGAAAATAATGCTAATAGAGATGTTGCTATTCAAAAGTTTAATAGTGAAGAACAGACAGCAGTAAATGAATTTAACGCTAATGCAGATAATGCAAGACAGGTATTTAATTCTCAAATGCAAAATATTATTGATCAATCAAATGCAACTTGGAGAAGACAAATAAATACTACTAACACTGCTAATGATAATAGAGCTTCACAACAGAATGCTCAAGTTCTTTTAGGATTAACAGTTCAAGCTCAAAACAATCTTTGGCAAGAATACAGGGATGTAGCTCATCAGCTTTACTCTTCATACGAAAATGATAGACAAAGAACACATGACATTGTTGTCACTGGTATTAAAAATCAATTTAGTTCTGAACAATTTCAAAATATGCTAGACTATAGAGCTTCTGTAGCAGCAGGAGCAAGAATAAATGGGTACGTTGAAAAGCTTATAGGTCCAGTTATAGGTAGAGGTGTTGAGAAAGGATTAGGTAAACTTTTCTCCGATGATGATGATGATGATACGGGTGCAACTTGGGCATCAGCATGGAATCTGATAGAACCTGATTTTGATATTGGTTGGTTTGGAGATGAAACTGATTATAGCGTTACTTATGATGATGACTACTGGTATGGAGAAGATGAATTCTCCGGGTTTTAGCTTTGGTCTACCTCTTTGAGCCATGATGTACTATTTGTAGTTAGCGGGGTGAATATTTTGGATAAAATAGCAAAAAGAAAAACGGGAGAATAAATAATGTGGGATATGTTAGTTAATGGTGCTATCAATGCTTTTACAACTTCAGCGGCAAAGGTCGGAGGACAGTTAGCAGCGACTAAACTTTTTGGTCCTGATCCTAAACCATCTCCATCTCCTCAACAGCAAGCAACTCCTGCTGGCGTATCTCCTGATGCTAAATATAAAAGCCCTTTGGAGGATATAGGTTATGATTATCCTAAAGGTGATGGTTTTGTAGGGCGTTTAATATCAAGACCGCCCCCACCATCAGTTGAAATAAATAAAAATTTAATAGCTGGATTATACCAAAGTGTATTATCAAGTCCTTTACCTACTCCTAAATTATCGGGAGAAATAAGTAAAATAACTGAAGCTGCTCGTATTTCTTCTAGAGGAAGACAATCAAAATCTTTGAAAAAAATGATAACTTAAATATTGGAGAATGTAAGTGATTAATCTTGAAGACGATCCTTTTAGATCATCCCCTATTCCCGGTCAATCGTTAACAGCAGAACCGGGAAAATTTCCTTATGAAAAACCTCCTATGTATGCAAATCCATTAGAGGCTTTTGAAGCTTTAAAATCTTCTCTATATAGTAGTAAAGAATCTGCTGAAGAATTAGGGGAGATTATAAATTCAGGAGTTTCTTGTGAAACGCTTGCATCTACGATTGTTATGTCTTCTTTTATGAAAGGCATGTTTAATCCTGATGTTGCTGAAATAGTAAAACCATTTATTGCTCTTGAAATATACAAAATATCTGAAAGAATTGGAGTTACTAATATTATTCTATACAATAAATCTGTAGAGGATAAAGTTTACAAAGATGAGAATGTGTTACAACAATTTAAAATGTCAACAGGACACAATAGTAGAATACAAAATAAACAAGTTGATGCTCTTATTAAAGAAGCTTTAAGTAAAGAACATACCGATGGATTTATTAATAAAGGGGATGTATAATGGGTTTTGTTGATAAATTAGGTGATATTTTTACTGGAGGATCAAGTACACCTAAAGGTGCAGGATTTGCTGCAGGATATTGGGACAAAAGTGGTGAAACGGCTTTTTACGCAGAACTTGCTGAAGCAAGAAAATTAGAACAAAAAAGAAAACAAGAAGCTGAAAAAGCTTTAGAAAGATATAAACAGCAAAAGCAAACTGAAAGAACACGCGCTGAAATTGCTGGAAGAAAATCTGTTGGTCGCATGAGGGCTCAAGCTACTATTGATTCAGCCCTAATAGGTGCAAAGAATAGTCTTCAACTAAAACAACTAGATCAAATTGAAACTGCTAGTAAGGAACTTACTAAGGGTATTATTAATAATACTTATTCTGGTTTAAAAGAAGATCATATAATTAATGGTATACCAACAACTGATATTGCTAGAAGGGTAGTTCCATATCCTCAGTTTATAATTACTCAACAGGGTAAGAAAGTTATAAATCCTCATTTTACAACTGCTATGAAAGGATTAGAATTACTTCTTGCTTCTTCTAAAAAAAGAAAAATAAAAATCAATAATTGGAAACAATATCCTGAAGTATATCAAAAATTTCGTCTAGCTAAAAACGATAAAGAAAATCCTTATGAAGGAAATTTTGAAAGCTGGGTAAAAGAATATGATACATCAAAATCCAATCTTATACAAGAATATGAAAAATATAAAAGAAATCAAGAAGCTTTAAAAAATAAAGTTTTGCCTTTTGAACATTTTTGGTTGAAAAAAATTTCAGGGACTTTAACGAAAGGGGAGAAAGAAACCAATCTAAAAATATTAGAAAGCTATAACAAGGGTTATAGAAGAGATATATGGGAAGTTCATAATAACCAGTATGTAATGGAAAATGGTAAAAAAATACCTCATAGTAATGTTAAAATGTTACTTTCAAGTATATACCCTACTTTAGATTCTAATGGAATATACGAAATGGCTAAAGGTTTTCAACAGTCATTAAATAAACGGGATAATTCTAGACAAACTGATAGTAAAAGTGTTATTTTAAGAAATATTCCTGTTATTGGAAAATTATTTGATCATTCAAAAGAAATGGGTGACAAAGAATTATTTCTTGGTGCGACTAAATTCGCTGGAGTTAAAAGTCTAAATAGCGAACAAGCTAGTGCACTTTTAATATATTCAAAACAATCTATTAATAATATAATGAAAAAAAATAAAGAAGACTTTCCAACGAACAGTTCAGACGAAAGTGTAGCAAGTACAGTAAAATTTTTAAGAGGTGAAGGAAATGTAGAAGGATATACTTCTGGAGATAGAAGGCAATTTGGAAAATTTTATGTGGATTTAGTTAGTAGACTTTTAGAACCAGCTTCATATACAACGGACGGTAATGTTACAAGACAAGTATTTACTAATCTTCGTCAACAAATGCCTAACATATGGAAAATTGTAAACAAACTGTCTCCTGCTACTGCTTCTTCACACAGTAATTATAATTCTGCTGTTAAAAGTTTAGCTCAAGTAAAAGTTGAGGACGGTTCTACTACAGGTAAAACAACATCGTATTTTACTCAAGTAAACAATATAAACGCTTCTGACACTCTGCTTACAGCTATCGGTCAAATGCAGAAATTTGCTGAGAAAAATCCTTATATTAAAGATGCAGTTGATAGAATAAAAAATCGTACCCCATTATCAAAAACACAACTTATGGAGTTATATAAAAAATTAAAAGATGGCAATTTGACTAATTATGAAGGATTTGATGTATTAAAAGAAAAGTTTACAAATAATCCTTTTATGATTATACCTTATATTGAAGCTGCTGGCTTTGGAAATAAAAGAGTACAAGCCGATGCAATGAACATAATAGTTGATAATGTACGTAAAGTAGCAAAACCTTCAAAACATAAAGATAACCTAACATTTTATAGAGATAGAAGAGATAGAAGAGATTCTCAAGTTGATGCTCGTAATTTAACACGAGATATGATAACAATATCAAAACTTTTAGAGGGAGGTTCTCCTGTATCAGAAAATGATGCACTTTTTCAAGTAGTAAATAAAATTGGTGGTGCTTCTGCTACGGGTACAGGGTCTTTAATAGCTAGAAATATTATGGGTGCTTTTGATGCCTTTTCATCAGCTTTAGGTACTTTTGGTGTTGAATTTAAATCTTTTAAAAATAGTTTAGAAGGATTATCAGATGAAATTGAAAGTAGAACAACACGAGAGGGTAAAGCACCACTAGTAAATTCTAGACAATTTCAAAGCTTAATTGAGAAACGTCTAGCTAATTCTCAAGCAACGTATAAGTTAGATATGAAAGAGGCTGCTGAAAAACCAATTTTGGAAGAGCGTACTAAAGCAGAGAAACTAGCTAGACATAGATTAGGTTTAAGAAATATTATTTTGTTTAAAAAAGTAGCTTTAACTTATAAATTAGCAGGATTAGTTCAAGGAGATCAATCTGGTGGTAGAACTATTTCTAACGAAGATTATGCTCAAGTACATAATGCTTTATGGAGTGCTTCTGAAATAGGAAATACTGCTAATTTGCATGATCTAGAAAAAGATTTAACTTTAAGAATAAACAAAGGAGATGCTTTAAGTTTATTAATTGAATTAAAAGGAGAAGTATTAGATAGTGCATCAGATAATGCGATTGAATCAATTTTTAGAATTGAAAGAAATGAATTTTACTCTAAAAACGGTAGAGAAGACCCAGATTCTAGTAGTTTTTCACGAGTTAGTAAGGAACCTTTAGAATTTCAAGCGGGCTTTCTATTTACAGGCGTAACTGGACTCCCAATTACCCATGAACAATTTGGAAAAGAAGAAAACAATCCCTCTTTTGTAAAACAAATTAAAGCTGGTATGATAAACTCTCAAAATGTTAGTGATAATGACATTATTCAATTTTTTGAGTGGAATGAATTTCTTTTTAGACAAGACCAAGAAGATAAGGGTGAAAACCTTACTCACACGGGTATTAACCATGTATTAAACTTGGCTTCTAAAATTTATGGGTCTAAAAAAACAGTTAATTTACCGCTACCAGTTTCTTCAAATAGAGCTTTTTTAATAGAAATTTTGAGTAATATTGATTTTTCAAACTTTCAGTATGAGACTGAAGAAAAAACTACAAATGGTTCACAATTCATAAGAAAGTATCTTGAAGAACTTATTAACAAATTTTATCCACCTGTATCGGAAACTACATCTTAATAATAGAAAGAAATTTTAATGGCTGATTTTTTACCAGAAAGACGCACTACAAGAAAAGCTACCTTAACTGGAGACGATAAACAAGTTATTCTGCCTGAAAATATGCAGAAAAAATTATCTCGTCCAGTAACTTCAGAGCAATTAAGAATGTATTCACAACCTACTACAGGTATTCGAGGTGATCAAACAAATATACCATTTCTACAATCAGTAAAGCCTTCACCAGAACCACTAGAATCAGGAAAAGAAACAGCACCACTAGAATCAGGAAAGCCTTCACCAGAACCACTAGGATCAGCACAAGCATCACGAGAACCACTAGTACCAAGTGCTAAATTAACTAGACAACGACCACCAACACGAGAACAGCAAAAACAATATAGACAAGAACAAACTGAAAAGCCTTTAAGTTACGATGAAAGTATTATAGTAAACATGCTAAAATCTGCGGGTAAAGGTGTTGTGGAGTCTGCTGATTTTGCATTAAGAATTATTCCTAAAGTAGGGTATGCTTTACCTGATATTGTGTCATCAGCAGTTGGTTGGAGTCCTTTTGAAGCTGGTCAGGAAACATTTGGTTCTGAAGGTTCTATTATTCCTGCTTTATGGAGAAAGTGGAATGATAACGCAACAAAAAAAGATAAAGATGTTTTTGAAAATTGGCACAAAGAATGGAATGAAGAAACATGGCTTAAAAGATACTGGCTTGACCCTTTAACTAGCTATGTTTTTGATCCAACTTCTAGATATCTCGCAATTCCTAAAAGTCAAGACAAACCTATATATACTGCAATATCTTTAGGTACTTCTGTATTAACACCTTTTGCAGGAGTTGTTGGTGCTTTACATAAAGGTCAGGTTAGTCTTCAAAATATGAAAAGAGGTGTAGAAGTATATAGAACAATTACACAACCTTTAACACGTACAGAGGATTTATTTTCAGCATCACAAGGTAAAGTGATACATTCTATGATGCCTTTAGAATTACAATTTTCTGCTAGGCAAGCTTTAAAGCTATCAATTATGGAAGCTATGAAATTTAGGGCTGCTCCAGATAAAAAATTAAGTCAGATGGAAAGTATTCACGAATTAGTTGAAAGTTTTGATGTCCCGATGGACCCAAGATTAGAGCGATCTTTAGTATACAGAGGAAAAATAAATGATATACTTCATAAAAATAGCGGTAAAACTTTAGAACAAAGAAGAAAACATCAAGTGGCTATTTATAATAATGCTATGATGGCTGGTGGAGCAACTGCTGGATACGCAGTTACTGCTAACTTTACTGATGATGAATATGCTAGACTATTGGGTTCTCTTGCAGGAAGTATTCCTTTAGGAATCCCTAGAACAATTAAAAAAAGATTCCAAAAAGGAAAACCAACAAGATTTGATCCCGGTTCATTTCATTCAAATCTTACTCAAAAAGCTGCGGCGTTAACATATACTACTATGGGTAACCTTGCTGTTTCATTCTACGCTGGACTTGGTTGGAATAATATAAAAAGGGTATTTTTTGACAAGGGTGGCGAAGAGTCATTTATTAAAATGCTTTCTAATACTAAAAATGATGCGTTTTTAAAACTTTTAATAGGAGCAAAGTTTAATCAAAAACCATCAGCAATTTTAAAAGCTTTTAATGAAGGAAGAAAAGCATCTAAAAATGCTTTAATAAGTCTTAATTTAAAGCAAAAAGATTATGATCAAATTAAGAAAGAAATTGATGTCATTACTGAACAAATTGGTAGAGGTAGAGCTATAGGAAAAGATTTAACAGAATTAGAAACTATTAAAGATGCTCTAAACAGACGGCTTATAGATAAAAAAGTAGAATTAGATTCATTTGAAAAAGAAGTTACTAATAATAAAACATTAATACGAGATGAAAAAACTGGAGTTTTAAAAGCTAATTCGTGGAATTTAGTTGATCAGCTTATTATAAGACCTAAATCTGAGGTAGAGAATATCGCGGCTATGGCAACAGCTTTCAATCTAAGTAAAGATAAAAAACATATCTTAAATCTTCAAAATTCTTTAAAAAGTTTGACAAGATTATCTATTGAAACAGGTTTAGATGTAAATGAAATACTTATGGCTATAGGTCACGCATCACACGCTACAGTATTTGCTCAATTTGCAGAAGGTACATTATCTAGAGTACACGCAAGTTTTATAAATGGCGGTCTTTTAAAAGAAAAACATTTGACAAAAATGTTAGATAATGAAATTATCACTTATCACAATAGTAGTGTAGAATCTACAAACGCATTAGCTGAACTTTTAGGAAAAATAGCAGGAACAGAAAAAAATTGGAGTAAAGAAACTAGAGACTTTGTAGAAGAATTAACAGAAATGAAAGAGGGTAAGGTAAATGCTGGAACATCTTTAAATGCTATTAGAGAAGGTTTAATGCACATTATAAGAACCAATAATCAAGACCCTACTGTTCATGCTCATATGTCGTACAATACTCGTGGTAAAATAGATGTTGATGGTGTTAATACTGAAAAAACTTCCGCAGAATTTTTTACTCTTAATGGAAAGAAAAAAGAATATTTTGGAAATGATGTACAAACAAATTTAGATAATCATGTTTCAACTTTTAGAGAAGATAAAGATAGTCTATTTCGGCAAGCTAAACAGGCTTTTAATAATACTACAAATACATCAGGTGATGTTATTCCTTTTCAAGTTGAACTTAATCCTTTTGCTCTTTTTGGAAGAACAAGTATCAGTCCTTTAACAGAAGATCAAGGAAAAATATTTTCACAATTATCTAGAGTTCTTTACAAAAATTTAGGATTAAAACAAACTACACAAATTAATCCTGTAGTGTTATCTAAACAAATGCGTGAAAATGCTTTAACTGGTGGTTCAAAAGAATTTTCTCAATCACACTCTAATTTGGTAGAAACTGATATTTTTGAACCTTACATACAAAAAGCTTATCATAATAGCTATAATGAACTTAAAGATCAACTATTTAAACTTGATGATGGGTCTGTTCTTACAGGAGAAAAAAAATATAATAAAATGATTGAATTTTTAATTAATGAGCCTTTAGATTCAAATCATATAGCTTCTCAAATTATTCCTATGAATATTCCTATAGAAACACTATTAGACATTAGAAAAAGATTAAGAAGTAATTCTTTTAATTCACAAAGTGAACTTAACGAAATAGCATCGTCTGGAGCAACAAACGCAGACGAAAGAGTAGTAAAATTACGTACAGAAGTAGACTCAATGTCAAGGGATATAGATGCAATTGATAATGCTATTAGAGAATCTATAGAACTTACTAGTGATGATGTTTTAAAATTACAGTATAAGGAAGCTTTAGAAAAATATGATGAAGCAAAAAACTTTTTTAGAGACAGAAATAACCACTATGCAGGAGGAGAGGTATCAATAAATGTAGATAATGGTCTTGTAGTATTAGATGCTACTGGTAGTCCTTTACACAGAATAAATATTCTTCTTTCAAAATACGGAGAAAATAATAGACCATTTGAAGAATATTTAATTGAATTTGTTACACCGCATAATAAAGAATATAGAATAGCTAGACATCAATTTAATATGTTAGCTATGAACAAAGATGGTACATACGATGAAAAAATAGTAGAACAAACAATAAGGTCTTTACAATTAATTGAAGACAATCACATTTTAAGAAAAAACGTACTTCAAGATTTTTCAGTTTGGTTTGATGACGTAGTAGATAATGTTGCTGAAACTTCAAACAACGGTAAAAAATTAAAATACCACTATGAAAATTGGAAAAGACTTCAAAGGTCCCACATTAAAAATGTTGAAAGTACCAGTGCTGTAGCGTATACAGCAAAAGAAGCTGAAATTGCTGGAACTCTTATAAGTTATATGGATGAAGTAGACAGAGTAACAGGAGGTATATTTGCAGATTCAACTATTGGTAGACTTACAAGAGATAAAGAAACACTACAAATGCAAGAAATAGCAGAGATATTAACAGAAAGAATTAATGTCACAGATATACCAGAAATTATAAATAGATATCCTAAATTAAAACAAATTTTAGATGAAAAAGCATTTAATGAACAATTAGGAAAAGAACTTTTAGAAGACAGTCCTGTTCTTTCTATACCTGTAGGTAAAGCAGTAGATGATGAAATAGAAAGAGTAGCTGGAGAATTTAATACAAAGAGAGTATCTGAAGAAATTGGAGAAGATAAATATATTACTCGCTTAGATGTTTTAATGAGTGAACTAGCGTTAGCCAGAAGTACAAATAAAATTACAAATGAAAGATACAAAGAAATAGAAGAATTTATAAAAAAAGCGTTAATGACAAAAATGTACAATCTTGCAATTACAAAACTACCTTCAGGAAGATTAATAGATGGATTTGAAAGACATGGAGATTTTAAAGATTATAGAAAAGAATACTATGATTCTATAAAAGGAACTGGTAAAGAAGACGATGTAAACGAATTTATACGTTGGTTATCTGAAGAAAAAAATATAAGTAAAGAAAAATTAGGTTCTACTTATAAATTAGACCAAAATATTAATCTTCAAGTTTATGAAAAATTTCTAGATGATCATAAATATGTTTTAAGACAACTTTGGCCTGATACAAACGATGGACGATTAAATCCTCATATAAGAAATTTAGAAGAAATTTTCAACCTAAAGCTTTCTTTGGATTCAGATAGATTTGCTCCACCTCAAATAGCGGGTACAAATACTGGTAACTACACAGAACAAATGGCTGCTGGTAGGCTTTATAATGCAATGAAAGGAGTTGTGTCTTATAGATATCTTTTAATGGAAGCAGGATTTTTAAAAGCTACCGCTGCTCAACAAGGTGTTTTAGCTTCTATTATTAGAGATAAAAGTATGGCAGAAGCAGTTAATAAATTATTCGTTACAGGAGTTTTTGATGATAAAAGTTTTGAAATAGTTTGGAAAAAAATTATTCTTAATTTAAGTAGAGTTGGTATTATGGAAACTGCTTTAACAAAAGAAGAAGCTAAAGAAGAATTTAAGCATCAAATATCTTTAATGAATGAAGATAGAAACGTACAAAAAGCTATTCAAAATTATAGAGCGTAATGAACTTCATAACAGAACATTGGGATCAACTGATCTTCATAGGACTGTTAATTGTTTGGGCCACTCGCTCAAGGGAACAGATTTCTAGTCTTATAAAAGATACAGAGATACTTCAAAGCAGTATGGATATTCTAACAACACAAAACAATTATCAACAAGAAACTCTGGTTAAACTACGTGCTGAACAAGACGTTACCAACAAGCAAATAACAGCACTGTGGGACTTTGTAAACAAGATAAAAGATAAGGTAGGCTAAGAATGAATCCACCAAAAGGTATGTACGATGTCGATCTAAATAACGACGGTGTTGTAACTGAAGAAGAACTACGTGCAGCATCTGATGCAGAGAAGATGGACGCACAGAAGTCTATGGCGTGGATAGCTCTTATCTCTATGCTGATATTTACAGCGTTGGTGTTTCTACCAGTCTTTCCCGACTCTAGAATTAAAGCCCTAGCAGACCTGTTCTCTCTGTTCTACATAGGCATGGCTGGCGTTGTAGGGGCGTATATGGGCGCATCTGTTATGATGAGTAAGAAGAAATGATCAGTCTTCTAGGCACTCTTATAGGCTTTGGTACATCCATTGTACCGGAAGTATTAGGTTACTTTAAACAGAAGCAAGCTAACGAACAACAGCTTAACATGCTTGAAGCTAAAGCCAAGTACGCTTCACAACTATCAGAACTAAAGCTTAAAGAGCTTGACGCAGAAGCAGACATTCAAGAAACAAAGAGTATATATGAACATGATAGAACTATCGACGCTTCACCTTTTATCGACTCTCTTCGGGGTTCTGTGCGCCCTGTCATTACTTATCTGTTCTTTCTGATGTTTATTTGTGTTAAAGGTGTACTCATGTACGCTTTAATCGCTAATCAGAATCTTGATTGGACAATAGCTATTGAGATGGCTTGGGACTCTGAAACGCAAGCTATATTTTCTGCTATTATAGCGTTTTGGTTTGGTAACAGAGCTATGTCTAAAGCAAGGAAATACATAGCCTCTAAAGAATAGAAAGTAAGAACCTAGCATACTTTAAAGCTGCACTTTGTTTTCAGGTGCAGCTTTTTTATTTGTAGTCATGCTGAGATTGATTCAATCGTTCCATAGCTTTTTCTTCAGCTTCTTTTTCAGATAATCCTTCTTCCATGAATTGCTCCACTAAAGTTTCAAGATAGTTTTGCACACGCCAATCTAAACTCACTAGGATATCTCCCCTGTACCTTGTAAACTATGAACCATCTTACCGTGATCAATTAACAAGTTTACGAGAGCCTCTTTAGGTACTGAAACTGTTTTAGTGTTCTCTCTTGCTTTATTAACAGCAACGTGCAAAAGATGAAATTGATCATCTGTTGTACTTAACTTCATTCTTACTTTCCTTTCTTAGAAAATATTTTTCTAAGCAAACGCCTAGACTTGGTATTCTTTGCGTATTTTAATATAGCATCACTGACTGCTTTCATTCTCATTTTTATGTGCAGTGGAGTTGTAGAATCTTTGTATTCTGAATTATTTAGAAACTCTTTAGCTGATCTTTCGTATAATCCTTTATTGAACAATGCAGTAGCTTTAAGATTAAAACCTAAATCTCCACGATAAGCAGCTTGAACAAGTTCTTTTTTAAGATACAAAGGTAACACATCATAAGATGGTATCACGTTTCTGGTTATAGATATAAAACTATCTATGGTGTATTTAAAAGTTTTATCCTTATACTTTCCTGTTTGACCAACTCCTATTGTAGGAATATTTTTTGTATCTCTATAGAGTGAAGAAAATCCTTCCAACCTAACAACATGTTTTTCTATTTCGTTAAGTTTTCTGTTTTCTATCTTTTCTACGTGTTTAATCGCTTTATCTCCATACAGCAAAACATTATCTTTCTTTAGTTGTTTCACTTCTTTTTCAAGTTTATTCATTCTATGAAAACTTACAACATCTAGCATAGATTTAGCTACTACAAGATGTACACAACCGTTGGACATAACACAAACTATTACACAGAACAGTATTTTACTAAAACATTTTCTTTTGTTCATACTTTCCACTTACTATGTCGTGATACTTAACGTATCTATTATACAAACTATTAGATACTTTACCTATTCTCTTTGATAAACAAAAACAAATATTACCTGTTATTTTGTAGAAATACATTTTACATTTATTTATCATTTTCATCCTTTCCTTTAACATAAGTTATATAATCTTTATGAAATGTATCTTTACTAACAACTGATTTTATGTTTGTGTTTAACATATACCAAGCATCAGATTCAGAAACATCATTTCTAGAACATAGTTGCATATGATCTATATAGTCTCTATAGAGATTATTCATTTGACCCATACTTTTCCCTTCTTAACCCCCAATCATTTTTATCAACATCAGCCTTGCACCAAACACATGTTAATGCTGACCATGAAAAGTGATACACGGTAGACGCCCTATCGCACTGAGGGCAAACAATCTCCCGACCACCTTGCGGCGCACGGGTTTTGTTGTTAACTTTGCTCATCAGTCAGTTATCTCCTCTTTTGACCCTTGACAGGAGCATTATAATCCTCTATATACAGCACACCGAAATCTATGTCAAGAGGTAAATGAAAAAAAATGTCCTACCAGCGAAAGCAAACGGATCGAAAGAAAGGATCGCGCAGAAACGTCATGGCGCACAACCTTGAAGACCCTTTGTACAGAAAAAAAGTTGTAGAATCAAAGAAAAAAAGAAAATCGGCCAAACGTTACCCTAGTTCAAAATTATTGAAAATGGTAAAGGATGACGATGATGAACTTTATGAGTAAAAAGACTCCATTCTTATGGAGTATTAAAGGTGTAAAAAGATGTCAAAAACAGAGATTATAGTGTGTTTAATAGGTATTTTAATGATTATTGTGTATATAGTCCTCCCTTCCATTACTAGGACATATTTTCCATGATTGAAGTTGATGTATCTGAAAAAGTGCTTGACAAGGCCCAAAAAGCATCCGATAGTCTAGGTGTCCTTAGAAACTCTATAGCTCAAGGCAGAGGCAATAAAGCTGGCTATGTAGGTGAGTATTGTGTTATGAATTATCTTTTAAAAAATAAACATGATGTTGTTGAAGAGAATACTTATAATTATGATTTTTACATTAACACAAAAAATAAAGGTAAACTAAAGATTGATGTTAAAACAAAATCTACAGGAGTAAGACCATTAAGCTATTACGACTGTTCAGTAGCGGAATACAATACTAAACAGAAGTGTGATGTTTATGTGTTTACTAGAATACTATACAGTCTTAAAAAGCTTTGGATAGTAGGCTGGTTACCAAAACAAGAATACTTTAACGAATCTACTTTTCTTAAAAAAGGATCACTTGATGAAGACAATGGATACGAAGTAAAAGCTTCTTGTTATAATCTTAAAATAGATAAACTTAATCTAATGGAAAACTTGTAATGGAAGTAACTTTAATAGATAGTATGGGTTCTGATCTTACAGTTGTAAATGCTGCAAGAGTTTCTTTTAACAAGGAATCAGAATGGGAAAACATAACACCCGCTGGGCCTGTTGAAAATGTCTTGACAGAAAAGGATGAGCGGCTTATAAACTACCTTGCTAAACACAATCACTGGACTCCATTCGGACATTGCTTCATTCAGTTTCGTATCAAAGCGCCTGTATTCGTTGCTCGACAGTTAGTCAAGCATCAGATAGGGCTGGTCTGGAATGAAGTGTCAAGGCGATACGTTGACGATAAGCCAGAGTTCTTTATTCCTGACGTTTGGCGTAAACGAGCTAAGAACAAAAAGCAAGGTTCAGTAGAAGATGGTTCTATACACTACAATACAGCACCTTTAATGAAATTTGTTACTGAATGTTATTCTAATATGATTAAAGAAGGAATTGCTCCAGAAATGGCAAGAATGATTTTACCACAAAACATGTATACAGAGTGGTACTGGAGTGGTAGTCTAGCAGCGTTCTCCAGAATATGCTCGCTACGAACAAAGGATGACGCACAAAAAGAAACTAGATATATAGCAAATTCTATTAGAATAGAATGTAATGATCTTTACCCTGTATCATGGAAGGCACTTGATGAACATCTTCTATCTTGACAAAGACCCAGTACTTGCAGCGCAAATGCACTGCGACAAACACGTAGTTAAAATGATTCTTGAATCCGCACAACTTCTTTCAACAGCACACCGCTTGATAGACGGTGACGAGCTTGCTGATGAATATGGTTTGTACAAAGCTACTCACAAGAATCATCCTTCTTCCAAGTGGGTACGTGATTCTTCTGAAAACTACGAATGGTTGTGGACGCTTTACGATTCACTTCTTAATGAATATACTTATCGGTACAACAAGAAACACGCTTCCGGTAGGCTTCTTCATTCTTTGTGGACGTTTCCAATGGACATAGAACACAACGATTTTACACCACCGCCACAGTGTATGCCTGACTACTGCAAAGGCTCTGACACTGTTGAAGCGTACCGCACCTACTACATAGTAGAAAAGTCAGATTTTGCTAAATGGAAAAAGCGTAAAAAGCCAGAATGGTTTAAAGTAGAAAAGTCTAAACCTTATTATCACGGGCTGGGGCTACCTGATGAAACACGTACTTGATATTGAGACTGACCATCTTGATGCTAAGAAAATATGGGTTGTGTGTTCTAAGACGATAGGCAAGGACACTGTACACGTACACAAAACAAAGGAAGAGTTTCTTTCTCACGGTTTTGATTTTGATAATGATGTGTTTATTGGACACAATGCCGTAGAGTTTGATTTCCCTGTTCTTAAACGTCTTTGGAATGTGGATATAAAGAATGTTGAAGATACTTTGATTATGTCCAGATTGTTTATTCCTGACAGAGAAGGCGGTCACAGTCTTGAATCTTGGGGATGTAAACTAGGTATAAGTAAACTGAAGTTTATAGATTTTGAGAAACTATCAGAAAAGATGATAGAATATTGTAAACGTGATGTTGAAATAACATATAAAGTATATTCTATTCTTACTGAAGAGGGTAAGGACTTTTCCCAGCAAAGTATCGACCTTGAACATGATATTGCCGACATAATATCTAGGCAGTCTAAGTATGGTTTTTATTTGAATAAACCAAAGACTTTTGAGTTAATAAACAAGACTCAAAGTAAAGCCAATAGAATAGAATGTAATATTACCAAGTATTTCCCGCCTAAAGTCAGAGTATTACGTAATGATTTACCTAAGTATACTAAGACAGGTACTATGTCTAAGGTAGGTCTAAACGGTTTTGACTACAGTGATGTAGCTGGGCCTTTTTGGAAGATAGAGTTTCAACCATTTAACATTGCTTCACACAAACAAATAGTTGAAAGAATGAATGAATCTGGTTGGAAGCCTACTGATCTAACTCCAAAAGGTTCTCCCAAAGTAAATGAAACCAATCTTGCTACGTTACCAGAATCAGCACCGGAGTCAGTAAAGAAACTTTCTGAATGGAAGATGCTTACTAACAGGTGGAAGACGGCAGAATCTTGGATAGATTCATTAGGTAATGACGGTAGAGTACACGGCAAAGTGTTTACGTTAGGTGCAGTTACAGGGCGTATGACGCACAACAATCCTAACATGGCAAATGTAGTCGCTGTAGATAAGCCGTATGGTAAGGAATCCAGAGATTGCTGGTCTTCTCCTAATGATAGCTTTCGTATTGTAGGTATGGACGCTCAAGGTTTAGAACTACGTATGCTTGCTCACTACATGAACGATACTGACTACACAAAAGAAGTTCTTTCCGGTGATCCACACAATGTTACAATGGAAGCGTTAGGTATAGATGATCGTAAACTGGCGAAAACATTCTTCTACGCATTCATTTATGGTGCTTCACCTACTAAACTAGGAAGTATTTTAGGTGTTAGTCCAGTGCAAGGTAAGATACTCAAGGATCAATTTCTTAGAAACGTACCAAGTTTAGGTGAACTTTTGAGTAAGGTAGAGGACGCATCCTCGCGAGGGTACATTCGCGGTCTGGATGGTCGTAGATTATACGTTAGACACGCTCACGCGGCTCTTAACACCCTTCTGCAAGGCGGGGGAAGTATTGTGTGTAAACAGTGGTCGATCAACATGGACCGCAGCATACGCTCTGAAAGTCTCAAGGCTAATCTGGTCAATACGGTTCACGATGAATTGCAGTATGAGAGCCACATGGACGATGCGAAGCGATTAGTCGAGCTTTCGAGCTTGACAATCAAGGAAGCGGGACGTATGCTAAACCTAAGACTTCCAATGGATTCTGAAGCAAAGATTGGAATGTCGTGGGCAGACACACATTAACTCAAGAAAAGGCTTGACAAGTCTTCTATGACTGTGTATAATAGTAATACAATTTAACCTCTTTAAGGAGAGAAAAAACATGGACAAAGTTTTATATGCTACGCTCTATTACCCTAGCCTAAGTGAAGTCAATGACATGTCACAAAGGTATGAGGTTACTCTAGGTAATCTTAACAATGACACAATTGATGAGCTTGAGAGTGCTGGCGTCAATGTACGAGTTGGTGAAGGCAAGAAAGAAGACTTTGAGTCTTTCATTGTTGCTAAATCCAAGTTTCCAATTAAAACTATGGATGCAGCGGGAAATCCGTGGAATCCTGAAATAAGAGTTGGTAATGGTACTTATGCCAAAGCTTCCATTCATACTTATGATTACAACTACAAAGGCAAGAAAGGTGTCGGAGTTGGTGTTAATGCAGTTATGATTCTGGAGTTACAAGAGTACAATCCTAATAGTTCTTCTCTTGAACCAGAACCACAGTATTTTAAAACCAGTATTCTTGAGGGCGAAGGTAGTGCGCTTGAACGAGAATTAATGTAAGAAAGTTTGAGGCCAGTAAAGTTAACGCTGGAACAGATAGTTTTGAATCAGATAATGTTATAAGGTGAATGATCGAACTACAGAACCTTATCCTCAATATTAGGTCTAATTGGGGTAACTCTAACCGTGAGTTACAGTATTCAGAATGAGGGACAGCATTGCTGAGGGAACTGAATACAAATTGATAGGAGAATAGTTCTTCTATTTCAACCGAAAGGCGAAGACATCCTGAGTATGATGTAAAACTGCTCAAAGTTTTTTGGTTCCGTAGCTCAACAGGATAGAGCAATAGACTTCTAATCTATAGGTTGTAGGTTCAAGTCCTACCGGGACCGCCAAAATGAAAAAGGAATATATGAATGCCTTTAAAAGATAAAGAACAACGACGAAAATATGATAAAGAATACAATTCGCGTCCAGAAGTTAAACAACGTAAAAAGGAATACTATAAAAAATACAGCCAGCGTACAGAATTTAAAGAAAATTATCGTAATTTTAAAGAAAATTATCATAATTTTGGTTATCACTTTTTTTGTAGAGTGCTTAAATCTGCTGAACGAAGAAATAAAACTAAATTAAAAAAACCTTTTACCATAACTAAAGAATATTTGAAAGAAATTTTTCCTAAAAATAAAATATGTCCTGTTTTAGGTATTGAATTTAAAGTAAATCGAAAGACCGGCGGCAGAGATAATTCTGCAAGTCTTGATAGAATTGATAATGATAAAGGCTATGAAATAGGAAATGTTATTTGGGTTTGTATGAAAGTTAATCAAATAAAAACAACTGCTACACCAGATGAAATAATAAAAGTAGGAGAGTTCTACAAAAAGTTACTTGAAGAAAGGTCTTGAGAATGACAGTTGAGAAAACAATTCATACTTTAATACCTGATATAAAGAATCTTATATCTGAAGGTAAGACTGATATAGATGAAGATAATATCGACATCTTTCTTAAAGCTATTACTAATGATTTAAAGAATTTTCTTGATCCTAAAGAGAAGTCTCGTTCTGGTTATCTTCGCATGTCCAGCATAGGCAGAGAAGACAGAAAGATTTGGTACGATGTACACAATAAGACACAAGTTAAGCATCCTCCAGAGTTACTGTTAAAATTCTTTTATGGTAATATAGTAGAAGCTTTGATGTTGTTTCTAGCTGCTGAGTCAGGACACAAAGTAACAAACCAACAAGAAGAGGTAAAGATAGAAGGCATCACAGGTCATATTGACGCTATGATAGATGGTGCTGTTGTTGATGTTAAGTCTGCTTCTACTCGCGCTTTTAGAAAATTTAAAACAAAAACACTTTTAGGAAATGATCCTTTCGGATACATTGGGCAGATCAGTGCTTACATGGACGCAAAGGATGTTCTTGAAGGTGGCTTTCTTGCGTTCGACAAAAGCACTGGCGACATCACCTTTATGATGGTCGATGAGTTGACGAAAATAAACGCTACGGACAGAATAAAGCACTTGAAAGAGATTATTTCGCTTGACGAACCTCCAGAGAGATGCTATGATCCTATTCCCCTCGGAGTTCAAGGGAACTACACATTAAGCACAGGCTGTTCCTATTGTGATTTTAAAAATATATGTTGGAAAGGTGCAAATGATGGTTCTGGACTGCGAGTGTTTCAATACTCCAACGGTTTAAAATATTTTACTCACGTTGAAGTAGAACCTAAAGTAGAGGAAATTACTAATGTACGCTGATAGTAAGTACAAGAAGACTCACCAACCTTGTCCTGATTGTGGCTCAAGCGATGCTTTGTCAATCTATAAGGATGGTGGGACTTTTTGTTTTTCTTGTGGTAAGGCTAGTTTATCTGACGAAGAAACGAAAGATGTTCGTGTAATAGAAAACAGTAATCTTACTTTGGGAGATGTGTCAGCAATAGACCAAAGAAGAATACACAAGGAGACTTGTGTTAAGTATAATGTTATGCAAAAGACTATCAAAAGTAAGTCTTTACATATCTATCCTTATTACAATTCCAGTGGTTTTCACGTTGCAAGTAAGATACGTTTTGTTCCTAAACACTTCTTGATAGAAGGACGAATTTCTGATACAGGTTTCTTTGGTCAGCAAGCATTTGGTAAAGGTGGAAAGTACATTACTATTTGCGAAGGCGAAATAGATGCTTTGTCAGCTTATCAAATGTTTGATAGCAAGTGGCCGTTTATATCTGTTAGAACAGGTGCAGGATCAATTGAAAAAGATATCAACGATAATTATGATTTTCTTAATAAGTTTGAGAACATAATTATATGTTTTGATAATGACGATGCAGGGAAGATTGCAGCGAAGGTAGCTTCTGAGTTGCTTGCTCCTAAAGCTTCTGTTGTACGTATGCGATACAAAGACCCTAACGAGTATCTGTTAAAAGGTAAGATAGCTGAGTTTAAACAGGATTGGTGGAACGCTGAAAGATACACGCCTGAAGGTATTGTGTCAGGTGACAGTCTTTGGGATGAGTTGTTAAAAGGACCAGAGAAGGCTATTGTTCAGTATCCTTACAATGGTATTAACAAAGCTACTTACGGATTAAGAAGTGGAGAGCTTGTTTGTATCTGTGCTGGAACTGGTATAGGTAAGTCCAGTTTTATGAGAGAGATATGTTACCATATCATATCTAATACAGATAATAATGTTGGCCTTTTGTTCCTTGAAGAACCAATCAGAACTACTGCTAAAGCTTTGATGGGTGTTCACTCAAACAAGAACTATCATCTTCCTACTACTGAATATACATTGGAAGAATACAGAGAAGCTTATGACAACACTGTAGGAAGTGGAAGAATATTCTTCTTTGATCATTTTGGTTCTAATGCGATTGAGAACATTACAAACAGAATAAGGTACATGGTAAAGATACTTAAATGTAAGTATATAGTTCTTGACCACATATCTATTCTTGTCAGTTCTCAAGAGTTTGGAGCAGATGAAAGAAGAAACATTGATCAGTGTATGACCAAGCTACGTACTCTTGTACAAGAACTTGATATTAGTCTTATCATTGCAAGTCACCTAAGACGAACTCAAGAAGGTTCACATGAAGAAGGTAAAGAGTTGTCATTGAACCACCTTAGAGGATCACACAGTATTGGTCAGTTAAGTGATATCGTATTGGGGTTGGAAAGAAATGGGCAAGCTGATTGTCCTGTTGAAAGAAACACAACAAAGGTACGTGTCATCAAGAATAGGTTTAGTGGAATAACTGGTCTTTGCAGTACGTTGTTCTATGACACAAATACAGGAAGACTTAACGAAGTCTCTTCTCAAAATCAAAAAGACAATGAGTTAATGTAACGTGTCAATCTACGTTCAACAAAAAGTTCTTACAGAAGATGTCATCAATAATTCTACTGTAATGTTTGCTTATTTGGAGAATGACAAGAAGTCTGGTGGAACTGCGTTAGCTACTTTTCTTAGAGATTCTGATCAAGGAATAGGTTTAAGATTGAAGAAAGCTCACGGTGATCAAATAGGATGTTATTGGGACGATAAAGAGTTTAGGTATAACACAGATAAAATGAAGGAAGATATAGGGAGTTTAGAAGATTTTCTAAGAAATAATGGAACTGCTGTATTTGCAAAAGGAGATTTTGATTCCTACAATGAAGATAGGTTTCTTGAAATATCTCCTCGTTCCTATAAATATTTTAGAAATAGAATAACTAAACTTCTGCGTATCTACAGACCGTGATGGCTAAGAAATACAAAGACTACAGGTTTCGCTCTATTTTTGAAAAAGATTTTGCGCGTGATCTTGAAGAAAGAAAGATAGATTATGAGTACGAAACTAAAAAGCTAACTTGGATACCAAAACCTAGAACTTATACGCCTGACTTCTATCTTCCAGATTATGATCTTTATATAGAAACTAAAGGAAGGTTCACTACTTCTGATAGAACAAAACATCTTTGTGTATCAGATCAGCATCCCGACATTGATCTTAGGTTTGTGTTTATGACGCCATATAACAGGTTGTCAAGATCATCTAAAACAACGTATGGTGATTGGTGTACTAAGAATGGTTTTGTATTTTCTAAAGAAAGGATACCGAAAGAATGGATGAAGAAGAAGAAGAAGAAGAAAGAATAAAAGAAATTCTTGAAGAAGAGAAAAGGGATTTAAGACCTAACAGAGTATACATTATTCTGGAAGATATTAAAAAAAATCCTTTAAGTGAATATGGACTTTTTACAGAATTAGAGGATGAAAGTGAAGTGGATGACGGTTATTTTAATGTAAAAGTTATTGACACAACTAACAATGATGATCCAAGAGCATCAATGTCTTTTATAATTTCTCAAGGACTCTTTTGCATACTTCAAGAATCTTTAATGGAAGTTTATACGAAAGGTTCTAAATATATTTTAAAACAAATGGGAGATAATGTTGTAGATTTTTTACCTAATTTGTTGAATAAAGCGAAAGGACCGCCAAATGGTAGCGGATATCATTAATCATCCACAACACTACAACATGCAAGGGCTGGAAGCTATTGATATTATTCAAGCTTCTATGACTGATGAAGAGTTTAGAGGTTACCTTAAAGGAAACATTTTGAAGTATATTATAAGATATAAACATAAAGGGAAACCAAAAGAAGACTTGTTGAAATCTTCTTGGTATCTTAACAAACTTATAGAGGGGGTAAAGTAAATATGTTGCCAACAGATTATCAAAACTTTATACATCTATCACGGTACTCACGATGGATAGATCAGAAAGAAAGAAGAGAAACTTGGAAAGAAACTATCAATAGGTATCTGTCATTTATGTCAGACCACCTTAAAGAGAACTATAACTATACTATTCGAGACGATATGTATTCTGAGATTGAAACTTCTATGTTCAATCTTGAAGTTCTAGGGTCAATGAGAGCGTTGATGACTGCTGGTCCTGCTCTTAAAAGAGAAAACATTGCAGGGTATAACTGTTCTTATCTTCCTGTAGATTCACCACGATCTTTTGATGAGTGTTTGTACATTCTTATGAATGGAACTGGTGTAGGTTTTTCAGTAGAAAGACAGTATGTCAACAAACTTCCTACAATTCCTGATATTGATTTTGAAAGTTCTGATGATCTGATTTCTGTTGCAGATTCTAAAGAAGGTTGGGCAAGAGGGTTACGTGATCTTATTTCTTTTTTGTACACCAATCGTATTCCTAAAATAGATACGTCAAAGATCAGACCCGCTGGTGCAAGACTTAAAACTTTTGGTGGAAGAGCTTCTGGACCGGAGCCTCTTATTGATTTGTTTGACTTCACAATTAACACATTCAAGAAAGCTAGAGGTCGTAAGTTAACGTCAATAGAATGTCACGATCTTATGTGTAAGATTGGACAAGTTGTTGTAGTAGGTGGAGTGCGTAGGTCTGCGCTTATATCTTTGTCAAACCTTACCGATGAACGTATGCGTATGGCTAAGAGCGGAGAATGGTGGGTAGACAATCCTCAAAGAGCTTTAGCTAACAACTCCGTTTGTTACACAGAGAAACCTGATATAGGTATCTTTATGAAAGAATGGTTGTCACTGTATGAAAGCAAAAGTGGTGAGCGCGGTATCTTCAATAGAATATCTGCAAAAGAAAAAGCTTCTTCTAATGGTAGAAGGAATGGCGATGTAGATTTTGGTACTAATCCTTGTTGTGAGATTATTCTTAAACCTTACCAGTTTTGTAATCTTTCAGAAGTTGTTTGTCGCCACGATGACACTATAAATACATTGTTAGATAAAGTTAGGATTGCTTCAATTCTTGGAACCTTTCAAGCTACGTTAACTAACTTTAGTTATTTGCGTAAACGGTGGAAAGACACAACAGAAGAAGAGAGATTACTTGGTGTGTCACTTACTGGAATAATGGATTGTCCTGCTGTTTACAATGCGACAGAAGAAGAGTTGCAATGGCTAAAAGAAATGGCAGTTGTTGCTAACATAAATTTGTCAGCGGATATAGGTATTAATCAAAGTGCTGCTGTCACTTGTGTCAAACCGTCAGGCACAGTGTCACAGTTGGTTGATGCTGCATCAGGCATTCACGCAAGGCACAACGACTATTTTATTCGTACTGTCAGAGGAGACAACAAAGACCCGTTAACTGAGTTTATGCGTGATAAGAATGTACCAAACGAACCAGACTTTACGTCACCAGATAGTGTCACTGTGTTTTCATTTCCTATGAAAAGTCCAGACAATGCAGTTTGTAGAAATGATATGTCAGCGTTAGAACAACTAGAATTGTGGTTGAAGATTGCAGACAACTATTGTGAACACAAACCTTCTGTCACTATTTCTGTCAAGGAACACGAATGGCTTGAAGTAGGTTCTTGGTGTTGGGATCACTTTGAATCATTGTCAGGAATATCTTTTCTTCCGTTCTCTGAACACACATACAAACAAGCACCGTATCAAGATATAGACAAAGATATGTATCTTGATTTGTCAACTAAAATGCCTTTGTCAATTGATTGGGACGAATTACAACAATATGAAAAAGGTGATACTACTACAGGAACACAGGAGTTAGCGTGTACTGGTGGAGTTTGTGAAATTGTAGATATAGGAGCTTAAAAATGATTTTGTCAATAGCAATAAACTTAGCTATATTTGTTGTGATTCCAATAATTTTGTCAACCATAATAAGTTAAAATTTTGTCAACCGATAACACAGAAGCTTTGCTGTCTCAAGTCACAGTGACACTAACGCCAGAAAGTACAATCGTTGTTAAGCAAAGAGTTTCTGATATAAAAACCTTATTATCAGTATTTGATGAAGAGATGCCAGACTATCCTTACATCGTACCATTGAAAAACTATATAATGGATTTACAAACTGTTACTAAAGATTATATTGATAGTTTGGAAAAGATATCTATATCTGATTAAACTTATAATGAATCTATGTATCAAGGCCCGGTGAAATTGTCGCTTGACAACGCCGGGCCTTTTGCTTTAGGGTGGCAAATTGACTGGATTTTCAACATTTTTGGAGGATACGTCCCTTATGTCTACCAAGCGAAAGATTGAATACACCAAGCGAGCCGATGGCAAATACAATCGATGGGAAAAAGTATATCACGATGAAGTGCATCAGCTTGACGAGTGCTTTCCGTCGCATCCTGATGATCGTATTGTGTATCGCCCTAAAATTTGGGTAGTGACCAACGTGCTTGATATGGAGATTGAAATTGCCAAAAGCTAAACGCAAGTTTGATTTTAAGAAAAGCAAAAAAGAATATCACTTTTATGCTTCTAATGCTGCAATGTGGGCCGTTAATTTAGACGTAGACAAACTGATTGTTCAAATGAAAAAGGAAGGATTTAGTTTCGGGTTGTGGTATGTACCACACAGCATAAAAACTAATTATAATATTAGACATTACACACCTATTATAGAGGGTGCTGTATATTTTGGGTATTATGAATTGAAACAACAAAAATGATTGAACCTATGACGCGCTACCAATGGGAAAAGCTATTGGAAAGTAGTTATACTATAATGCCAAAATGGTATTATAACAAAACAGAATGTGATCGGCGGTATGATGAATATTGCCGAGCATTTAATCATAACATGAGAAAAACGGAGAACGATTAATATGCTTAAAATAAGCACAATGTCTGGAAAGCTTAAAGGATTTAAAGCTTTAAACACAAACACATTATCAAATGATTTTTGTGTTAAGATGTACAACAGCGGAAAGAATGACGTTATTTGTACATTTTGTTATAGTCACAATATGCTTAATACCTTTCGCAAGTCTTGCGTAAAACCGTGGCAGAATAATAGTGACATACTTAGCAAATTATTATTAAAAGAATATGAAATACCACGTATTACAGAAAGTGAATTTAGATTTCACGGTCACGGTGAATTGATAAACAGAACACATTTAAAAAACTTTGCATTGATTGCAGAACACAATTCTCACTGTAACTTTGCATTGTGGACAAAGCGAAAAAATATCGTTCGTGAAGTGTTTGAAAACCAGCCAGTACCATTTAATTTAATACTTATATATTCCAATCCTAAAATTGATAGTGTAATTAAATCGCCACCCAAATGGTTTGATAAAGTGTTTAATAATGTTAGCAAACCACACAACGACGAAAATTGCACAGGACAAAAATGCAAGGATTGTTTAGCTTGTTACGAGTTCAACGACACAAACGTAATCATCGAAAGGGTTAAATAGTTATGTATACATTCCCATTAGTTGAGTATTGGACAAACGAAGAAAGAATGGACGCCTTACCTGATAACGCTAATAACATTGATAACTGGTTAGACTTATTAGGTAATAATATCTTTACCGTAACATTTGTTAAACATAATGGCGATCATAGAACAATCACTGGTAGATTGAATTGTCATAAATACACAATAGGTGGTAAAGCACGTTCTAGAGTTAATGATAAAACTTTGTGTGTGTTTGATATGAAAAATCTGCATTATCGTAATATCAACATAGACAGAGTGATTAAGTTACGTTGTCATAATATGAAATTTAGTTACAGCAGGCATCATGTTATGAAAAGAAATTTAACAAAGGATAAGCTTTTGCCGTGCCCGTCTAAAGTTTTCAGAAAATGAAAAGCTGTTTTGTCAGTCATAAAGTTTTGTCAACCATAACGCTTTTCTAAACTTGAAATTAAAATGCCAAACCCGGCCCACCACCACCGCCACCGTTCAAGCTGGTTGCTCGATTTTAAACTTGTTATCAGTTTTTATCATGACCAGCTTGTCGGTGGCGGTTTTCTTCATTTTTTGGCTTGTCTTTGTGGTTGTTTGGTTTATTCTATTAATCGTCGCGATTGTCGCGGCGTTAGTTACTTTTAACAACTAAGAGAGAAAAGACACTATGTCCCATGAAATAGAAACAATGGCGTTTACCGGCGATGTGCCGTGGCACGGTTTAGGCAAATCGATTGACTTTGCCGATGTTGGTGATGTCGAGGGCTTCCAAATTGAGGCCGGTTTAGACTGGCAAGTTCGACTAGATAACAATCACAAGTCTGATGGTACGCCCATTGACGACAGCTATTACATTGAACGTATGAGCGATGGTGCCATACTTGGCAAATCAGTCACCGACCGCTATCTACCAACGCAGAATAGTGAAATGTTTGATTTCT
>VTLG01000102.1_pt1 | contig 27241 bp, 31 predicted proteins | sample 4694571 | NCBI WGS metagenome assembly VTLG01 (sample SAMN12604809, study PRJNA352737) | marine metagenome | biome: ENVO:00000447; feature: ENVO:00000209|ENVO:00000569|ENVO:01000036; material: ENVO:00002151; isolation source: viral sequences binned using virsorter ...
GTATTACTCTATAACAGTTTGGTCATTGAACAGGAACAGATTGAGAAGGAGTGCCGTAACCTATTTCCTACAATTGTAGAGAAGAGATATTCGGAAAAGACTGGCAAGAGATTGAAGGACAAGATTATAGAATTTAATCCATCTTCCAGACAACAGATAGCTGACCGACTGATTAAACTAGGTTGGGTTCCTAAGGATTTAACACCAACTGGCCAGCCAAAGGTAGACGAAAAGACTTTGGCCAAGTGCAGGATACCAGTTGCAGAGACCTTGGCTACCTATTTCATGTTGCAGAAACGATCTGCCTTGGTGCGTTCTTGGGTCAAAGCCTGTACAGATGAGGGCAGAGTTCACTGTAAGTATCGCACCTTGGGAGCAATCACAAACCGGATGAGTTGTGTCGATCCAAATTTGCAACAGGTTCCAGCTGTCAGGGTACAGTATGGTAAGGAGTGCAGGGAGTTATTCAAAGCTGCAGACGGTAGCAAGCTACTGGACACAGATGCAGCAGGGTTGGAGCTTAGGGTACTTGCCCACTACATGAACGACGACAAGTTTACCAAGGAAGTCCTAGAAGGAGACGTACACACAGCTAACCAGAAAATGGCAGGACTTGCCACTAGAGACCAAGCCAAGACCTTCATTTATGCTTTGTTGTACGGTGCAGGTGATGCCAAAATAGGCGCTGTGGTCAATGGCAGTGCCAAAGACGGTGCGGAACTACGGTCACGATTTATGTCTAATATGCCAGCTTATAAGAGACTTAGCGAAGCTGTTATTAGAAAGGGAGAAAGTCAGGGCAGACTCAAGGCTATTGACGGCAGGGTCTTGCGTGTACGATCCGGCCATGCCAGTTTAAATACCCTGATACAGGGATCATCAGCTGTCCTGATGAAGAAGTGGTTTATGTACGTCGATCATCATCTAAGAACACAACAGATACAATCAAAGATTGTCGCTATGATCCATGACGAATTAGTTTTGGAAAGCGACGAAAAAGATGTTGACGCTACCACAGAATCTGTTATACTATCTATATCGCAAGTAAACAAAGCCTACGATCTACGTTGCAAATTGGAATGTGATGTACAGGTAGGTAACAACTGGAGTGAGATACACTGATGGCTAACAAATATTCCTACCTTGAAGGCACACTGTTCTATCCGTTCATCTTTGATCAGACAGATAAGTTTGATCGTTACTCTGTTGCTCTTGGTCTCGAAGGGGATCAGGTCAAAGCTGCCAGGAACTTGGGCTTGAATGTCAAGCAAGAAGATGGCAAGATGGACGATATGGCATACGTCCAGCTGAAGAGTAACTATAAGCCTGTCTTGGTGGACAGCGAAGAGAACGAGTACGGGGGGCCAACCCAACTCAGCAACGGCTCTAAAGGCGTTGTGCGGTTGTCCCAACGTCCCTATAACAACAAGTATGGGCAGGGAGTGACTACGTTTATTAACGCTGTCAAGATCACTGATCCTATTGAGTACGTCAGCTTGGATGACGAACCCGGTGGATTCTCCACACCTAAGAAAGATGTCGTTGACGATATGAGCGACGATGTTCCGTTCTAGGTGGCTGGCAAAAAAGACTACGGACATTGGGACATTAGTCTGGTAGGCAAATTTAACCCTGATAAACACCTTGGGTTTGTCTACCAGATTACCCATAAAGAGTCCGGTAAGAGCTACATAGGATGCAAGCATCTTTGGAAGTTTAGAAAACGCAAGAAGGTCAATGCTAGTGAGTGGCGCTATTATTATTCCAGCGGTAAATACCTAAAGCCCCACATTGAAGAACTAGGAGCAGACGCATTCACCTTTGTCATCCTAATGTTGTGCGGTAACAAACGTGATCTGTACTACAATGAAGAAAAGATACAGATGCAATTGGGAGTACTTGAAAGCGAGAACTACTATAATGCCCACGTTGGAGGGAGACGCTTCTACCGTCCTGTGAAGAGCTATGATGAAAACTTTAGAAAGAAGCTTAGTGATTCATCTAAGGGTACAGGCAACGGCAGATACAGAGGTAGTTTCTACATCCTCTTCGACAGCGGCATAGAGGTACTGGTAGAAAACCAAACAGTAGAACAGTGGTGTCAGGAGAACGGCTATAACAAAAGCGGATTGTCCAGATTACGCAGAGGTAATCAAAAGACTTACAAAAACATAATAGCAATGGAGTATTCAAGTGAGCGAGACTAAAACCATAGACACTCTGGTAGATGACATATACGAGCTTGTCAACACTGGAAAAAAGAAACCAGATCAGGAAGCCTTGTTCGCTTTGGGTAGTACAGTTATGGACGCTGTTAAGCGTCAGTTATGGATGGCTACCTCAGATATGCCTGGTAGGCTACGCATGTCCAATATAGGCAAACCGTGTAGTAGGTCTCTTTGGTATGATATCAACGGGGATGACGAAGCCGAATCCCTCAGTCCTCAAACACGTTTAAAGTTTATGATTGGTGACATTGTAGAAGCTCTTGTAGTCTACCTAGCCAAAGAAGCTGGACATTCTGTTACTGAGCAACAGGCAGAAATTGAAATGGAAGGCATCAAGGGCCATATCGATTGCGTAATAGATGATGAGCTTGTCGATATCAAATCTGCATCTTCGTTTGCCATGAAGAAATTTAAAAATGGTACGTTACCTGATGACGATCCCTTTGGCTACATCTCCCAGATCAGTGGGTATGGTAACGCACTTGGTAAGAAACGTGGGACATTCCTTGCTTTTGATAAGAGCAGTGGGGAACTGGCTACATACACGCACTCTCAATTAGAGAACACTGAGATAAAGATCAAAGAGATCAAGGCAGCTGTAGAGTTACCTGAGCCGCCTGACAGGTGCTTTGAGACGGTTAAGGACAGGCAGACGGGTAGGCAAAAGCTGGGCGTCAACTGTTCCTATTGCTCTCATAAACATACTTGCTGGGCTGGAGAGCTAGATCTTAAATTTAGATCGGGGCGGCCTGTGTTCTTTGTAGGAGAGGGAGAGGAAAATGCCCACTCTTTCTGATGAGCAGCTTAGTGACTTAGCAGAGGCGTATAGCTGTGAGCAGATCATCGACATACTTGGTCTGGAATCTATACAATTGTTGTTCGCCTTTCGCGAAGAAGTAAATTACTATATATCCGATTTCAAACTTAGACCTGTGGACTGCCATGACCTTTAAATCAAACGAAAACCCAATGTTCCGCTCTAAGTTTAGCGAGGACATATTCAAACAAAAGTATGCCCACCAAGGTTGTCACACTTGGGCAGACTTGGCTAAGACCTTGGTCGATGATGTGTGCGGGGAGTTTCTGCCCAAAGATGAACTAAAAGACTTAACAGAGATTATTACCAATCTGCAATTTATTCCAGGCGGCAGGTATTTGTATTACGCTGGGCGTCCTTCCAAGTTTTTTAACAATTGTTATTTGTTAAAGGCAGAGGAAGACTCCCGACAAGATTGGGCAGACCTAAGCTGGAAGTCAGAGAGTTGTCTAATGACAGGTGGCGGCATTGGTATTGACTACTCTGTATACCGCCCAGAGGGGGCTGGTCTGAGTAAGACAGGTGGTCTAGCTTCCGGTCCTATTCCAAAGATGCAGATGATCAACGAAATTGGCCGTAGGGTAATGCAGGGAGGTAGCCGTAGGTCAGCTATCTATGCAAGCCTCAACTGGAAACACCGGGACATTGATACGTTCCTCAATAGTAAAAACTGGTACGATATGCCAGTTGGTAGCACAGGTTTTTCAGTTGGTCAGGTTAAAGAGCAAGACTTTAACTTTGCTGCACCTTTGGACATGACTAACATCTCTGTCAATTATGATACAGAGTGGCTTTTAAATTACTGGAACACAGGTAAGGTTGGTGATGTTTTTAAGGCCAATGTGCGTCAGGCACTGAGTACAGCAGAGCCGGGATTTAGCTTTAATTTCTTCGACAAAGAAAACGAAACTTTACGGAACGCCTGTACAGAAGTGGTTTCGGATCAGGATTCAGACGTTTGCAATCTTGGAAGCTGCAACCTTGGACGCATTGATAACCTAAAAGACTTCAAAAAGGTTGTAACACTGGCAACAAAGTTTTTGCTGTGCGGTACGGTAAAGGCTGAGTTGCCCTATGACAAGGTCTACAAAGTCAGGGAGCAATACCGTCGCCTTGGTCTCGGATTAATGGGTATGCACGAATGGCTTATCAAACGGGGGAGTCGTTATGAGGTTACGCCAGAGCTTCACAGATGGTTACGGGTGTATAAGAGCATGTCTGATGCTACTAGCTCTAGCTTTGCTAACGATCTTGGCGTTTCCGTTCCTGTTGCTAACAGAGCTATTGCGCCAACGGGGAGTATTGGTATTCTTGCTGGCACTTCTACTGGCGTCGAGCCTATATTTGCTGTGGCCTACAAAAGACGATATCTCAAGAATGGAACTAAATGGCATTACCAGTACGTTGTAGATTCTGCCGCTCAGGAGCTAATTGATTTGTACGGAGCAGATCCGGAAAACATAGAATCAGCTTTGGACTTGGCAAGCGACTACAAGCGTAGGATAAAATTCCAAGCGGATGTACAAGATTATGTGGATATGTCCATTTCTAGCACAATTAACCTTCCCCAGTGGGGCAGTAAAGAAAACAATGAGGATACTGTTGGTGATTTTGCTTCTACTCTTGCCAACCACGCTCACAGGTTGCGGGGTTTTACTGTATACCCTGATGGTTGCCGGGGAGGACAACCCCTCACCCCAGTCGCCTACTCCGACGCTTTGGGGAAGTTGGGGGAAGTCTTTGAAGAATCAATAGAAACCCATGATATTTGCGACATTACCGGACACGGTGGAAGCTGTGGGGTATAACAATGTACGGTGAGGTTTTTTATTCTGGGGAAGTTGTGCCAGACATAGCACCTGATTTTTGCGAAGCTATAATACAACTGTCAAACAACATAGGAGAACAGGAGTCCAATGTTCTGGGAAATAGCAATAGTAACGTCAGGACTAATTCTATATTTCCTATTGAGGATGAAGATTTTAAAAAGATAGTATTATCGTGGATAGAAAAAGCTAACATCGAAAGCGGCTGGTGGTTTGACATAGCAGGACTAGAAAACCTACAGCTTAGTAAGTATACTGAAGGTGAGAAATATAGTTGGCACTATGATTTAATTCCTGGAAACAAGGTACGAAAACTTACCTTCACTGTTTCCTTAAACGACGATTACGAAGGAGGGAACTTTCAATTCAGTTGGGGCCAGCCGAATTGGAAGTACAAAAAGAGAACAATTGAAGAACCAGCATTGAACACCAAAGGAAAGTTTGTGGTCTTTCCCAGCTATTACTTTCACAGAGTCCTACCAGTGACTAAGGGTACTAGGTACAGCTTAACTGGTTGGGCATATGGACCACCTTTTAGGTAGACAATGTTGTACAATTATGTTATAATTAGTAATGGGAAGTGCCAATAGTGGGCTTTCCGATTATCTCGCCATAGGGAGAAAGTTATGTTTCCGAATAGTGCTTCATTAGGTTTCGAGCGTTTGTTTGACAATATGCGTAGGGTACAAGACGCTATGTCAGACGATCACTACCCACCCCACAGCATCGTTAAGACAGGACAAGACAGCTTTGAAATAACAATGGCAGTTGCGGGCTTTTCTGAGGACGATGTAGTAGTCGAGGTAAAAGAAGATATATTGCACATATCTTCAGAGGGGTTAAAAAACAAAGAAGAGGACAAGGAAGTTCTATTTAATAGAGTAGCTTCCAGGCCTTTTAAAAAGATGTTTCTTTTAGGCGAGCATATATCTGTCATTGCAGGAACATTGAAAGATGGTATGCTTAGGATTAAAATGGAACGTAAGCTGCCATACGAAAAGAAACCTAAACGTATAAAACTAAATTAATACTATGGGGGCGCTTCGGCGCTCCCTTTTTATATGCCCAATATACCTTTGGGCTTTTCCTTATCTTCTTCTTTCTCTTCTACAGCGGCAGATAGTAATCCCTTGGGTAGCACTTGTCGTGTTTCCTCGACCCGTTCAGAAGGAGATTGGAAAAAATTTTGATCGTCTAAATCTGCCAGTCTTGTTTGAATTTGATTCTGGTCAAGACCCTGTTTAAGCAGCAACTCTATCATCTGCTTACGTTTCTCTTCCTCTTCAGAACTTTGTACTCCTTGAGGCATTTGTTGAGCCGCACCTGTACTCACAATAGGGGCTTGTTGGGCTTGGACACCGGGAACTTGAGGGGATTGTGCTGATGCCTGTCTAAAAGCAGGTGGCGCTGGAGGTGCAGGGGCCATTGTAATACCACCACCGCCTCCGCCTAACATACTTCCCAATAACATACTTGCCATAACTACCTCGCGTTCTTGACCATAGATGCTCCAAAGTAGAGACCTACAATCGCTGATAATAAATGTGTGTCTAATGGTGTAAGGACAAGACCCCTCATGTGCTGCCAAGTGACAGCTTCAGAGCCTTCTGTGAAAAATAAAAATCCTGGGTTCCACTGAGTATATCCAACAATTACTGTCATATCCGGGAACAAAACAGGAACAATTTTGGGCCAAACAATGACGGCAAACACAGCGGATAGGGCTATGATGCGCCTTGTTACTTGGAAGCCTGTGTTTTCGTACCTTCTAGCTAGATCAGTAGCTTCAGATTGAGCCGCCAATCCTGTTATAGCACGATCAAACGCTGCTTGCTTTGCCTTCTGACTCTGACTCCACAGTGTCATAAGGCCAGACATTAGTCCAGAGCCTAGCATGGTTATGAGTTCAAACGGTATAGGCACTACGAGGCCTCCCTATTGTCTTTAACAGGCGGGTGGACAGTATTATGCATTTTTTCTAGATGGGTTATGTTGTCTTGCATCTGTTTCACGTTTGTTAGCAGTTCTGCCAATGTCATGTGATCTCTTCTGAGGTTGTCAGGGGATAACATACCGGACAGGATAGACATGCGTTGTCCCAGTGTTTCAATGCTGGTTTCTTGTTTGTCAGTGGTGGAATCTAAGGCGCGAAACCTTAGCTCCATATCATCTAGCCTTTCCAGGATGACCTTGATTTGCATCTTGGCTACCGCACTGGCCGCTACTACAGACACTAGCATACCTGCCAGTGTTACCACCAGCCTAAGATCAATGGAGCCATCCATTATTCTATATCAGCTTCAGTGTAGAAAGAACTGCGTTTCTTGGAGATATTTTTTAAACTTTCCATAAAAGCGTTTTTTTGTTTTGTACTGGGTCTTGTATGATGCTCCGTTGACCAAAAATCTTTTATAGCTGTTTCATAATTAGCGTTATTAGTACTGTCGTTGTATAACTTTTGTAGGCCAGTGTCGTTTCTGCTAGTACGGTCAGTATTAATTCTTGTAAAGTTAAGAAGTGCCAGTGCTTTTTGCTGATCAGCGGGTAAATCAGCCGCATCAGTTCCATCTTGTATATTATTTATCCAACTGGGTACAGATAATCCTTTATATCCAAAATAGTTCTTAGCTCGATTTATTGCAACATCGAAAGAGTCTAGGCCAATATCCTCGCCTTTTTTATTCTTTTTAGGCACTCCACGCGCCCCCTCAATCTGGAACAAGCCTCTCCCAGGTCCTCCTCCTATTTGCAGTTGAGTAGGGTTCATTCTTGCACCTTTAGCAATTCCAGGATTACGGTCAGGGTTTTCTATGTAGTTATAACTTTCATGCCATGCTATAGGGTCTAGTACATTGCTAATTAAAAAGTCTGCTGGAATTTTTTGATCGTTACCCACCATTGCTGCAATGTCTTGTAAGTGGCGAGATGCTATACCAGCGGGTAACTTACCAGGGTTAGAAGGTACAGGAGTTACATATAGCTCTTGATTGTTAGGCCTTGGGGCAAGCCTATCATCAGCTAAGAGACTTTGTGGACCTTCCAAGAGACTTCGCAAACCTCTAGTTGTTTCTGGAAAACTTTGCTGAAGTAGTCCTAAAATACCGTCTAGCATACTATCGTCCCTTTGCCATTGCTGCACCTTGGGCCAATGCGGATTCACCTGTGCCGCCCAGCATCTGTGCTATCTGTTGTATCGCAGCTATGCCTACGTCCTGTTGTAGACCTTGCATAGCTGGCTGTGGTGCTTCCTGTTGTACCTGTATCTTCTGAGGCCTGACAGTTGGCACCTCGTCCTCTGTAGGAGACGCTTGGTTTACTTCGCCTAGGTAGTTGGCTATAGAGGCAGCAATTAGACCATCCCTGGCATTCATAACTCCCTTAGCATAATCTTGAGCTTTGTCTGCCATTTTCAAAGCAGCGCCTGATTGTTCCCTGGTAATCTCAGCCGCTGTTTTACCAGATTGTAAACCCTGTACTACTTTTGTATGCATCGCTGTTCCGGGAGCAAACCGACGAGTAAAGAATATAAAGGCAAGCGGTTTTTGTAAAGCTCCTATGCTACCACTTATAACTTTTCTGAAAAGACCCACGGTGTCTTCAGCTACAGACAACGCTCCAGCAACGGGGTCTATGTTCAAAGCGCCTTTCATATTTAGGGCAAAGTCATCCACGCCTTCAAACAATTCTTTTCCAAATATGTAACGCATGTTTTCAGCATTGTTCAACGTAGCTGCTGACCAATCGTCTGCCCATTGTTTAATACCCAACAGTCTAGCCCTGGGGTCTTGAGCTTCGACAGCCTTAAACAACCTGCTATAGTTATCTGTAAAAAGCATGTCCCTGACAAACTTGGCACTGTCGGGAGACACCTCTTCCAATGCTCTCAATTGTGTAGCAAATGAGTCTAGGTCCGATTTAGACAAATTCATAGCAACACTGTTTACAGATTTGACAAATTGACCAGCTTCCTTAAAGCTCATGGTCATGCCAAGTTCAGCAAGGGCTTTATCAACCTGTGCAGGACGACCATTAACAACATCCTTCAGTAGCTTTTTGTATTCTGTAAGAACATTGCCTTTAAAAATTTGATTAAGAGTTTTCTTAGATTTTGCACCGCCGCCCATTTTTGTAAGTATAGTAGTCTCTATTTCGCCAATTGTTTCAAGAGCCTTAGCAGCAATTTTTTTAGGATTGCCAGCCCCTTCAAAAAGAATTTTGTTTTGTTGAATAAAATTCATACCAATAGATGAAAGAATTTCTTCCTTAGTTTCTAACCCAAGTTTGCCTCCTACACGATTATCACCAAAAGCTTTGTCAAGTTTGTTCATCAGTGTTTCAAACTCTCGACTATCCCCGCCTTTAATAAAACCTTTAATATATTCTTGAGCATCGTCTGTTTTTCTTTGAGCAATTTGAGCAAACAATCCGTCTTTACCTCGGTACACATCAGCAAATTCGGAATATTTTTGATTTACTTTTTTAAGGTTATCTTTAAAGCCAACAGGGACAAAAGCTGATTTGTCCATTAAATCTTGTAACGCTTTAGACATTTCTAAATATGTTCTAGCTTCTTTGTTAGAAGACGTTTTAAAAGACGCTTGGCGTAACCTTTGATCTGCCTCTAACAAATCTCCAGCGGTAATCACACTTCCTGATCCTTTGTCAGGGCGTTCGCCAGTTTTTTTATTCTTTTTTCCTTTTTTCGCCTTGTACTGTTGAGTTTTTTTGTTAAACTCGACGCGAGACGTAATACGAGAATGCAAAGGGTTGCCCTGTCCAAAAAATTTCTGAACCTCGTCTATTGCGCTTCGCCCTCCTGTAAGTTCTACCTTGCTTGCTATACCGTTTAAAATGTTGGCTAGTTCTTTGTTAGTAATATCCCTACCACCCATAGAAGCAAACTGACCATAGTACTCATCACCGTCAAACGCTTTCTGACCAGCTTTGTATTGTTCTGTAAGTTTTTTTCGAGCAAACTCTTTAACACCTAGCACTGTTGCTCCTGCTTCACCAATTTTGCCAAAAAGTGTCTTGTCAAAGTTTTTAATACTATCGACAGTTTTTACAAGCATGTCCCGCTCGTCTTTGCTAAGAACAGTTTTTAATTTCCTTAATGTAACAATTTCATCATCACCTGCTCTGATAGATGCTAGGTAGGTGTTTTTGTATTTGTTTATTATATTGCCAGCACGGCCAGCAAACTCGTCTCCCGCTTGTTTAGCCCCAATGCCTTCTAGCTTGCTCAATAAGTTTCCTATGATAGCGCCATCTTCACCGATTACAGTACGGATACTCAACAACATGGCATCTTCTTTGCCAACTCTTCCTTCAACTTTTTGCTGTGCCTCTACCATTTTAGTTACAGTTGTGTTAGTAACTGGCGGTGCATTTGGATCAACTTCTTTAGCAGCTGCCTTTACCCTGTTGGCAATAGAACCATATGCGGCAAAGGGAGCGCCCAGGGCAAACGTAGCGGCACCTATAAAGGCACCTTCTGTGCCAGCGTTTTTTAAAACCTCAACTGCCGATTCTTTATTGTAACCCTGTAGCTCTTGTAGTCCTTCAAGGCCTAGGGAGGCAACAGTGCCACCCACACCAGCAGCGCCAGCCCTAGCACCCAGACCTAGTAAAAAACTACCGGGAACCATTGGCAAAGCCAACTCAGCTGCCACTGCTGTAGCACCTATGGCTATCTCTCTAGTGGCATCAGCGGTGAGATCGTATATGTCTGTGCTTGTGCCGTCTAAAAATACCTTGCGGTCATCTTTAGGTTCAATGCCTAGGTTTCTAAGGCCTTGGGGAGTAACAAATGGTTTTCTACTTGCAGGGTCAATGCCCCAGTTACCTGGTCCTACTTGGTCATCAAATACAGCTTTTATTTCTTTAGGATTCCCAGCGGTAAGCGCCTCTGAAAATCTTAGGTTAAGATCAGGCACACCGTCTCTAATGTTGTATTCGCGTTCAATGTCTGGCAAAAACCCAAGGTTTCGCATCTTTTCTGGCAAGGCTTTTACTAAGGCGTTTGTAATTTCACCATCGGACATATTATCCATACCGGGAACTTTAACAATAGAGCCATCGGTAAGAGTAACTGTATCTTGCATTTCAGACATTATTGATCTGTCCTTTAATTATTTCTGGTAAATGCCGGTGCTGCTGGCTTATCAAAACCTTCAGTTCGATATCCAAAATACTTTAACTTACCCGCTGCATTATACCCTGTCTGTTCGGCCCTTCTCATCATGTCGTCTACTGTGTCTAGTATTTGGCTCTTGCTTGTAAGAAGAGACGGATTAGCTAACATTTTATTTAAAATCATTGTTAATTCTTGTTTGTTAGCCTCCCTACCAAATACTTTAGATTTTAGTATTTCTGATTTTAAGACTGCTATTTTAGATTCTACTTGATCTGCTGTAAAAGAACCAAGGTCGACTCCAAAAACAGAAGCTACCCCCCTTACTCCTTGTGCAGCCGCACCACCACCGCCTGTTGCAAACGCACTGTCATTTACCATTGCTTTAATTTTTGTTCCTATTTCTCCTATACGGCTAGAAGATGCCAGCTGATCGTACAGTTTACTAACTTCACCAGTAAGCTTAGGCATCTTGGAAGGATCAGGCATTTGTGCTTTCAGTCGGTCTGTCTCAGCTTTAAATCCTTCTAGTCCAGCTTCTTGCTGTGCGGCTCTGGTGGCAGCTTGCGCTGTACGGTCAGCGGCGGCAGCGTTGACAAAATTGGTCAAGGGTGTTTGCCCTGGTCCCATTGGTGCGACAAACTCTGGCCGTGCTAAGACCCTGAACAACCCTTTGAAATCAACATTGCCTAGCAGTCCTGATATCATATCAGATGCTTCGTTAATTAAGCCTTCTTGTTTTTGGGACTGTGCTGTATCTCCACCGTGTTTCAAACCGCCAAGACTGGCACGTGTAACAGCGTCAGCGGCTCCCTTTGCTGGGTCTGTTGCATTTCTTCCCAGCAGTGATATAGCAATGTTGTCAGCGTCTATTTCTTCTCCACCATTGATAAAGCTACCAGGGGAGTAATAAGTAGGAAATGGTAGGCCACCAGAACTGTTACCATATTCAGGCCCGCCTACGGAAGCGAAGGCATTTTCCAGAGGCGTGGCACCTCCCCTAGTAGGGTTGCTGACATCGAGGAGATCAGCTGGCCCGCTATTTACTGGTAAAGGAACCTCACCGTACACGTTATCTTGAGGCTTTGCACCTATTTCAACTCGTCCTGTATCTAATAATTGAAGAGCGGGCCGTGTTAAATTTCCAAGCTCCTCAGTCGGCGTATTAGGGTTTTCTGCACGTTTTTTAAAAAACCTTTGAAATTCCGCCCGCTGTCGGTTTGTACCTGTATTTGTTCCAGACACGGGAGGCCCACTTTTGCCCTTTGAATCTGGAAGCAGACTGTTAAAAAGTTGTATAATAGTATCCATCTGTCTCTCCTAAATCAAAGACCGTATTGTGGGTTTGCGTATACTTGATCCAAATACGTTACTCAACAATCCAGACACCATCTTTTGAAACTCTACTGATCCTTGAGGAGTGTAGTACTTAGGGGCCGCATATGGGTTTTTTTCTCCGCTAAAACCTCCTGGCCGCGTCACGCCTTTTTCGCTGGCAAACTTCAAACTTCCGCTGTCTCCCAATGGTTTAGGCCCAGAACCTTTACCACCCGGTAAATCTTTTAGCTTGTCTTTATGTTTATTTAAAAAATCTGAAAAGTTTGACTCTAAAGGTGTAGCACCACCATAGCTCATGTCTGACATTTCTGACTCATCCACGCCAAACATTTCACCACTAATGTCCCCGTCCATAGGGTCCATTGTAGAATCACTACTGTTTTCCATTGAGTTTAGGACATTTTGATAACTTTCCACTTGGTCTAAATCAAAACCACCACTGGAGTCTCCATAGTTTTTCCCAGTGTCGGGGTCAAATTCCCCGTATGCTCCATCTGATGCCATACCACCCATGATCTAAACTCCAATCGCAGCATAGTTGACTCTCAAGTAACCATCACTGCCCCTGATAACAGCCTCTGGCATAATGTGCTGTACCTCGTCTGCAATGACACCATACTCAGGTTGATTGTTGACAATCTTCTTAGCCTCAGCTGTCCACTTCCAAGTGTAGAGCTTAATACCATTGTCAAGTTTACCAACTTGTTTAATGTTAGTTTTAAGCCTGATATCGCTCATTTTCATTGCAAACGGGGCAGCTGCCGCCGCTGCGCTTGCAATCTGCGAGAACGGACTTGGCCCACCTGCAAACCCTTGCGAGGTAAACCCAGAGCTTTGGTTTTGGAAGGTTGTTGAAGTACCTAGACCAGCCAAGCCACCTAAAAGGTTGGTCAAGTTGATCATCTGTTCTCTCTGTGCTTCCTGTGGCTGTTGTGTCAACCTAGCTTGGTCTGCCAATCTTGCAGCATCTCTGGTTTCCAGGTCTCTACCCAAAGCTTCCTGCAACGATGGTTGTGCCAGCTGTGCCTGTAGTTGCTGCTGGGCAAACCCCGGCGCTCTATCAGCAGCACCTATGCGTCTCTGCTCTGCTCGACCAAGTGATTCTGCCAATTGTTTCTGTACAATCTCTTCTCTATTCCTTGCTTGGTTTTGCTGTAGCTCTTCCAAGGCCGTACTGCCCATACCAAACTGTCCCGCTTGTATGGCTTGCTGCTGGGCAAGAAGCTTATCGCGCTCTGTTAATCTACGGGCTTGGTCTGCAATAGTACCTGTTTCAGCCAAGAACAAAGAGTCTTGACTAGGGTCTGCCAAGCCTCTGGCTAGATCAGCTTGGTACAACTGTTGAAAATCTGGAGCAAAACCTGCTGCCGTTTGACCAAGATTGGCAAAGCCCTGCCTAGCTGCTAAAGTTTCAGCAGTGTCCTGTGGCACCAACGATTGCTGAAACAATACAGGATCAGCTGTGAACTGTTCTTCAATCCTTGGCAACAGTGTTTCAATGAAAGGCTCCACAGGAGCGTATGGTTTAACTTCTCCGCTACCACTTGCTTGAGACTGTTGGGGCAGTTGAATAACAGCTGGAGGAGGACTACTAAATAAGCCGCTCATTTTATAACCTCTTTCTTAAAGTTATTGTTTTAAACTCGTATCCTAAAGGAGCCATTACTTTTTCCCAACCTTTTCTACCTGTCATTTCCCAAAACTCATATCCCAAGTCTTTATAATATTCTTCAATTTTAGGAACAATGTTTTTAAAATCAAAATCAGGACTATCAGTACCCATAGCTTCTGCTAGTATGCCTGTACATTGTGGATAGTAAGCGAACCCTATTATGAAACATCCTTTAATCTTTTTATTTTTGTCGTAGGCAATCCATAAGTCGCTTGTTCCCTTAACAACTCGTTTAACCAGATCATTAGCATTGTAAATATCAGAACATAGGCTACGCTGTACTGTTTTCTCGAAATAGTCATAACATTTAGACAGCTTTGAAAATAAAGAGTTGTGTTTGTAATTTACAAATTTATAATTTAACCCATGCTCCAGCGGAATTTCTAAAATAAATTCCTTCTCCTGATCCAGGATTCCATGTACTTCCGTCAGCATATCTAATATCGCCTTGTTGTGGTTTGTCAGGTTCTGCATAAACTACGTCTAGGTGACCATCTCTCAAAAGGTCTAAAACAAACTTAACCTGTAAAAGCATCTCGTCTACAAACTTCGGAATGTCTTCTAAATCTTGAGGGCAAGTTGAAGGATCAAACCTTAAAAACTCCGTCATCTCTTCGACACCACTTCTGCCTCTATAGCTATTCCAGATAAATCAAACTGTGTATCAGCACTGCTTTCTATTTTAATAGCAATGTACCTACCCTTAACTCTACAGTCTACTTTAAAGTCTGAACCTATTTCAAAAGACACTGGATCATTATAGGATACACCTTGAAACGGTTGTAGCTCAGAGCCAACACTTATATTAACACTTCCTGTTCCTTCTATTCTGGGGAACACCTTAGTAACAGATTTGACAGCATCTGTGCGACCAGAGTGTAAACCAATGCGTTCCAACTTTGTTAAAAAGTTAGTCCCGTCAAATGTAGTTGAAGAGTCTGCTAAGAAAAACTTAGTATCGTTTGTACCGCACATCAGTAACGAATTAATAACAGGATTGTATGGTGCTTGCGCCCAGTTAAGAGTAGACTTTTCCCAAGTTGATGTAGACGCTGTCCAGGTGTTAGCCAAAACAGGATTTACAACACCTTTGGCAATGTAGTTGACATTTGGTAAATCTCTAGTAGACCAGGTGTTATCTTTGTAGTTCCATATGACAGCAGAATCAGGAAAATCATTAGTTGCGTTAGTTGCAGGATAGCAAATCCAAACTTCTGATTTGTGTTTGTTGTGTACTAAAAATGTTTTATCAGCAGCGCCTGAGTCAATTTCTCCAAACAAAAACTCTTTAACTCTGTCTTCAATTACGCTTTTAATACTGTTGCCATTATGCAACACAACATCGTCAGTGGTCATTAAAACATGATTGCCGTTACCTAGGTCAACTACAGCCTCTTTGGCAAACAATCCTGTATCTTTAAACTTTTGTCGCACTTGGAAGGTAAACGCACCTCCTACAAAATTAAGAGCGTATATGCTATCCTCTAGGTAAACTATTAACTCGTTGCCCATTTGTAAGGCGTTTAAAATGTGTCCTTCTGCTGACGATATAGAGGTCTCAGCAGATTGAGAAGCAGCACTTCCTGTGTTCCAAGTGTTTGTACCATTGGTTGCTGCACCTGCTGGTATAGCATCGCTCCACCTAATTGTAAAAGGTTTTGCTGTACCAGAGTCAGTAAGGTTGAGAGCAACTAGATGGTTTTTAAACGGTACAATAGCTTTACACTTTAAGGCAGCGGGCCAATCAGGCAAGTCTGTAAACACGCTACCTGCTTGAGTTAAACTTTGAGGAACGTCCAGACCATTTGTTAAAACCAGTACGCCTCCCAAAACACCACCACACCAGCTATTGGAAGTCCCTGATAGTGTGGTATAGGCTCCACTGCTGCGCGTTACAGCTGCATGGGTTGTGCCTGTTATCTTGTTTAAAGACGTAGCACCTCCGTAAATCCAAAGGCTATTACTACCCTGTAAAAAATCAGTAGCCCACAATGGAGCTACTAAAGGTGTTCCTAAAACCTGAGAGTGACCTAAAATTTTACCAGCTTTGCCGTCTACAAATCTAGCATTTTGAGCATCGCTGAAAAACGATGGGGGCATATCATAAGGAGACAAATCCTTATTTAAGGAAAATGCTCCTGCCTTGGAGGATATATCAAATATTTGTTTAGCCATTGCCAGTAGCTTCGTCAGTTGTCCATACTACATCTTTAAACTCTTGACGGGCTATAAATTTGCTATCTTCGGTTAGCACATTCCCGCCTTCTTCTTGTATGAGATTAAAATTATCAAGAACCCAATTAGTACCTCCGGTTTTACTAATCCTGATGCCCGCACCACCGTCAACTGTTGTAGCTGGGAACTTAGTAGCCATTACGCACCCCTACGAACTAAAGAACCTGGATCGCCTTGAACTGTCATGGTCATAACATTGCCGCCATATCTAGCTTTTTCTTCTGACTCTTGGATGCTTATTAAAGTTCTGTTAAAGATAGCATCAAATCTGGTAATTTCGTCAGAGTCGTTTAAGAATATAGCGCCTTCTAAACAGGCACCGTAAAGGTACAACGATGGAAACTCTGCTAAAATATTATTAGTAGTCCTGCTGTCTGATAAACTAGCAAGCTGGCTGTAATAAATTAACTCTATAGTATACGCTGCATCTGGTGTAGGACTAAGCTTTATTGCTTTTCCCATATTGGAATATGCTTTTGGGGAACCGTTTGCAGTAGTGCCATATTCTCTAGTTCCAGATTCTGGAGTCATGTAAGATAGAGCAGTGTTGTTATTGCTTGAAACATAGGTGACGCTTCTAAGCTCAATTAAATCAGCTGGCAAATCGTAAAGGTCTGTCCCAGAAGTAGTGGTAGTTGTTACCCTGCTTACATTAGCTCTAGCTCTCAGTTCTCTATTGATACGATTTTCAGTGAGCGTTATAAAATCAGGGATGACGCTTGAGAGATCGTCCCTGTTAAGGTAGTTTGCTACAGATGTTTTGAGTTCTGAAAACGTAGAAAGAGCCATTACAGTTTGCTTTCATTAGTCCTAAAAAATCTATTCTCAGGATCGTTAAGAAGCTGTTTAATTTTAGGCCAATCGTTTTTATTCATAATATCGATGCCTAATTCACGCTTCCACTTTTCAATAACCACCAAAGGAATACTGGCTACTTTACGCATACCTGTTGCGTTCTCACCAATGCCATACATAGAATCATTGTTCTGTTCTTTTTTGTTAAGCTCTATGATAGGCTGTATGTCTTGCACATTGTTTAGTATAACCTTGTCTTCACCGTGATCATACTTAAATGTTGTTTTAATAGGATTGCTCATGTTTTTTTCTTTTTTTTCTTCTTAGGAAAACCAGCTTTCATATTAGCATATGCTTTTGGAGAAATTGTGCTTTGTTCTTTAGACCTAGAAGTACCTGCACGTTTGCGTCTATTAATGTTTCTGTATAATGACATTTTTACTCCTAATAGAGGGAGGGAATTACCCCTCCCCCTGATTAGATTACGCCAAGTCGAGGACAGCACCGTGAGCTTTCTCGTTCTTAACTACGAGAGTGTACTCAGCGATGATTGCACGTTGCTCGCCATCAGACGTACTAGCGACTTCACGCTGGAAGAACGGACGTAGATAAGCTACTCCGTAGTACTCAGGGTCAAGGAGCCATACATCACGGGAGCGTTGGAAGCGATTAGGAACAACGGCCATTTCGCCAAAGTCACTAACATAGACATCCATGCCACCAATGATACGCTGATCGGCTGTATCGGTGAAGTTGGAAACACCGCTCGCACCGCCTACACCAACAAAGCTAGAAAACGTCTGCTTCTGAGAGGGAGCCATCATTAAATATTTAATGTCAGCACCTTCATCGTAGGCCGAAACAATCGCTGCCTTCAATAACGTCTCTGTGAAAGCACGGGCTGAACCGTCTGAACGAGCAGATGCCCCAGCACCAGTTCCTTGAGAAGCATTCGACGCTTTGGAAATGTTGGTATTGATCCAAGTGGTCAATGAACCAAGCTTACGAACAGTGGTATCTGCCGCCATCGCAGCTTTAGCTACGTTGACACCGACCATTGCACGTTCCATGTCGCGTTTTAGCTCTTTAGAACGCTTGGACATTTGGTAAGCAAGCTCTTCCTTGCGGCCCGCTTTGGAAACCGCATCAAGCGTACCAGATACCAGAGTCGTTTTGAGACTGATCTGACAAATGTTGCCTACACGGGTGGTAGCTGCTGGCTCTGCTGCCGTCAGCGTTGCACCTTCTTCGTTAAAGTTATCAGCAGCTGCTGCCAAAGCATCAGTCTGCCATTCGTGATTGACTGCAATCGCGTCTGAGCGACCGCCCATCGACATGAAAGGCGTGTCAGTCGGGGAAATATCGTAAATTACATTTTCCAAGTCTTCGCGAAGACCTTTGGAGGAAAACGTAACATATACACCAGTTGGCTGTGCCATGTGTAGTTACTCCTAAAAGGTTATGAGATTAAATCCAGAAAAACATTTGCAGCATCTTTAGGATTACCTGTTTTTGTCAATCTCTCTCGCTTAACCTGGGCAACCTTTTTGACTCTTTGTGATTTAGTCTGGGGCGTTCCTGATTTAACAACTTTGGGAGCAACTTTAACTTTCTTAACCCCTTTAGCTGCATTGTCCTGCATCATAGCTTTGTGCAGTACCATTACAACCCTGTGGTCAGTGATGCTATCTATTTCATTGGATGGAAAACCAAGACTAAGAGCATAGTTTCTGAGATCGGTTTTCACCGTCGATCCCGGCTCAGAGTACTCTGGTAAAGCTTTGGCTAAAAGTTCTGCCTCTTGCTGTACCTTCTGAGATACTAGATCATTGAACTCTTGCTGAGACTGCTGTTGCACTCTGGCACGTTCGTTATTCAGCTGAGTTACTCTGTCTTTGGCCTCTTGGTACTCAAGACGTTTTTCCATGTAGTCCATAGGATCATCGTCTTTTAGTTCCTTCCAATCAATGTTCTCAAACTGCTGTAGTTCGTAGCTTTGATTTTGAGACATTTGTTCCAAAACTTGCGAATACTGTTGACGCTCGCTTTGGACCGCTTGTAGATTAGCCTCGTAAGCTTTACGCTGCTCTGCTAGAGATTGCGATTTACGGGTGTAGTCCGCTTGCCGCTGATAGCCATCTCGTAATTCATCCAGTGTAACCTCAAACTCATCGCCGTCTACTTTAACAGTGTAGGCTTGTGGGGTCTCTGTAGGAGTTTCCTCGTCAGCTATCTCGTACTCGTCTACCTCTTCAAACTCTTGCGAAACTTCTTCTTCTTCGGCCTCGTCAAAGGCTTCAGCTTCATACTCTTCTGAGTCATCAATGGCAGGTTCTTCGATTGTTTGTTCTGGATTAGTGTTTTCCTCACTTCCAAACATGACATCGAACATGTTAAGTTGTGGCTGTTTGACTTCCCCTTCGGGATTAGTCGGTGCCTCACTCATTATTTCTCTCCGTTTTCAATTTTGTCGTTATGTATAAAAGCTTGCAGGTCTTCCTTAACGGAACTCAAAGCGTTTAGCTTCATCCAACAAAGTTCTCTTTCTTCTACAGTATCAGCTATTGTCCATTGGGATATTAGTCTGTTACTTATGCTCTGTAGTGTTTTTTTAAACACCGGGTTTTCAAGAATTACACTAGCTTGACTAGCTTGTTCTCTTGATAAAGTTGATGGGTTAGGCATGTTAGCATTTACATTCTGTACAGCCACATTCAATTCTGTTTCCTAGTTTCTTTTTTTTCTTTTTAGGTTTTTGATTGTAAGGTTGTCCTGGGGGCATTTTAATCACCATTTTTTGCAAGACCAGTAGCGTGCAGTTAGCTTACTGGGTGGGTTGGAATCGCAGCGGTGCCTAGCTCTAAAGCTTTTACGCCGCTTGGGTTGGTCTTTTTTAATAGACATATTAGGATCACCATATCGTATTAGGCGAACCGTACTGCCTTGCTTTGCTAAAACAGCAAACTTTTTGTTTTTTCCAGGAGTACGTTTAGGCTTATTGTATCCCGAAAACTTTTCACCTCTGTAGTCAATTGCCATTTTAGGTCTTTATAATATAGTTAATGGGCTGCACTTTTAAAACAGCTGTTCCAGAAGATGCGGTAGCTGTTTGAGAAGTTCCTAGAACAAAACCACTTCCAACACCCGCTGGAAAAAATGTTCTAAAATCTGGAACATTGAAGTTACCACCTGATCCACCAAAAGTAGTTCCAATTATACCAAACAAAACAGAATATGTAGATGTTGAAAACGATGACCCATCACACAGCAAAAAGTCATTTATGCCGCTGATTGTCTGAGTCGTAGGAATCGAGTTAGATGCGTACATCATAACCGTACCCGTCTCGAAACCTAACTTGTTCAACTGCGCTGCTGTTGGATTAACAGCCGCAGTGCTTAAATTTGGAAATTGTGTCTGAAGGACAGTTTTTATAAGACGAATATGATCGTCACCTTCAGAAATGTTATCACCAGCAGCTGGATTGGATGTACTTAGCTGGCTAATGTAGCTGGCAGATTCTACTGTCATTAGTCTAGTCCTTAGTTTATTTTACCATTATTTTTAACAGTTGTCAAGCTAATGTGACATTTCTTTATCACTGGCTGGTCTGCCCTCTGCTATAATGTAACCAGCTTTTAAATTCGTCTCAGGATCATGTAGTTTTAAAATAGAAGTTTCTTCTTTTCTATGGTCTGTGTAACTTGCTACAACATCATCTATATGCAACATGATAGGTGGATAGACAGTGCTGCATCTGCCACTAAATTGTTTAATTTTTAGAGTACTGGCGTATTCTAATGCACCTCTAGAGTCTGCATAAGCAACATCCATTATGTCCTCTTCTTCAATGCACATGAAAAACACATTAACTTTATCGCCAATAGTCCAGGTATCTGCAACAGCTGAATGTAGGGGTATAGCAAGAAATGCTAAAATTAAAATAAATATACGCATTTTAATCCTTTAGAGGTATTTCCGACCATCCAGATGATAAGTTAATCAGACGTAGGGCAGCAATAGTGTCAGCAGCGTTAATGGATGTTAGAAATTCTTTTTCCTTGGCATAGGCAGCCGCAACGTGGGTAGCAACAGCAGTTTTTAAAGCATCCATATCTGTGTCAACAAACTCAGAAGCAGAAATAAAAGTTGTCTCTACTGTTGATTTGTCTTCCTGTACAACGTCTTTAACAACTGTGGCAGCTGCTTTCCAACTAACCGTCCCTGTCATGCGACTAATTGCAGACTGAGAATCTCTATCTGTTGCATAAAATTTATTGTTTAAAAATATTCCGCCAGTTTCCACCTCATACCTTTTCTGAGATATTTCAGCTTTTGCCTGGACTTTAGCGGACTCTATGGAAATATCTTTAGCAACAGCACTGATAAGCCACTCGTCATTTGATAATTGACCAGTTTCTGTACCTATTTCCTGATACTTGTCTAGGGTTGGTGTGCTAAACCCTACATTTCTTAACGTACCAGAAGAAGTCTCAAACGGCAACCTTGGTTGTTTATTGCCAACAAGTCCTATCATTTCTTGTAGTTTTAAAGTCCAAGACCCTTGATAAACAAGCTGTCCGTTTAATTCTAATGCAATCATTTTTAATTACCTTTTTGAATTATTTGCCATACACAGGAGGGAGTGTGCCGTTTCCTCCTATGTCGGCTATTGCTAGATATATGAATGTGTTTGCGGCGTTACCTCCGCCAGTCGTTCGCCATTTCATTCCATCGGCAAGGCGATCAGCAACGGTTCCTGTTGTCTCGGCGGCGGGGTCTTCAGCTTGTAAGTACGAGCTAAAACCCCTTGCGCTGTCGAGAACAAACCAACTGCCCGTAGCGTCAATATTTTTTGCCATAAAAAATGCTGGCGTGAACCCCAAATTAATTAGGGTTCCGTTTGCATTATTATTTCCTTCATAAGTTCCGACTTTGCACACGCCCGGCACTGATCGAAAGGCATAGCTGATAATTTCATCACCAGTTACATTAATCCCTTCAGTAGCACCCAGAGTAAATTGATTAGCAGCATTAACTGCTACATCATTCCAATATGTAGAGGTGTGACCAGTATCATTTGTGTCTAAAAGATATGCTTTGGTGTCTGGAATACCCTTGTGCCAAACATACCAGTTCCAATCTGCAACATTTCTGCGTTTGACAATTATCATTTCAATTGCCCCACCCATGGAATGCTGGAAGGCACCGGCAGTGCTGTCGCCGTCCCAGTCGAAAATTGCAAAAGCGCCACTGCTATCGACCGTCTCAAAAATATTTTTTGCACCGGCAGTGTTCGCGGCTCGCGTGCCGTCGTTGCCAAAGACCCAACTAACAAACTTTTCTGTGTTGTCGTTATAGCCGTTAGCCCCGCTGCCCAACGTAAACCCGTCGCTCGCAAAAGCGGTCAGTCCGTTAGAATCGGTTTGCTCGATAGTGTCGTCATCCGACGACAATTCTTTTGTAGCACCACGTATTTTGTCGACTAGCTTATGCTCGTCTGTGGTGTCTCGGTTTTTTATCCAGACAAGTCCCGGCACAACATCTGTGCTGATCGTTCGAGATGACCCGTTGCCCGCGTATAAGACCGGCTGGAAATGATCGACGCCAAATTTTTCTGGTGCATCAAAATTTTCAGATGTTAATGGCTTAAAATCTTGACCATTTGCATGGAGAGACACACCAGATAGTCCAAAATCAAAAGTCGAATTTGGTGCTGTACCCCCAACTAATGCAGTTGGACACAGATCAAATCCGCTATTGGGAATCGTAAACATCTCGTTGCTACCGCCATCTGGGTTGCCAGAATTGGGGATTGTGCCGTTGTCGGACACCCACATTTTGCGTGTGTCTGCGTTATAATAAATTTGATAAACATCACCGCCAGATGCCGCATCTAGATACGAACCAGATGGCGATGCGCCTTGGACCAAGGTTCCGGTGTGCGAGTAAAACCCGAATAGATTTGTATAAGAATAATCGCCAGCCTTCATGTCGACAAAATTACGCACACCATATATTAAATCAGCATCTGTGGTGTTGGTAATTTGCCACACCCATTTACCAGTTTTAGGAATGATAATGCCGGGGTTAATATCATCTCCATTTCCAGTTGAGCCAGATGCGGTTGTATTACCGTTTGATAGTGTTGTAGAAAATGCTGCACTTAGCGGGTTTAAAAGAGGAAAGGTTAAGCTCGGCGTGTTGCTACTTTGATTAGCCACTGCCATGCTAGTAGGTGTAAAATCATTATTATTAGAACTAATATCATTGCCTAAATTTGCGGCGTCTGTTCCTCCACTGTCAGAAAAATCTAGACAGAATGAGTCGCCTCCTGCTGAACTAGCTAAAGTTGCTATAGCAGCATTTTTCTTAGGACCAAATTGCGAACCATTTGTACCAAATGTAAATGAATCTAAAATATCTGTAACAGCTACATCACTATTCTGTATGCTGTCATCATCTAGCATAAAAGATTGAGCTAAGTAACAGGGAATAAATTGAGAAGTACCACTATATCCAACGCCCCATTGAGTTGGTTCACCGCTACCTCCAGTTATACTTGGATTATCACTTGCAGTATAATCAGTAGTGACTGTTAGAGTAGAAGTTTGATCAATACCATTTATATAATATTTTAATCTGCTTCCTGCACTAGCAGTCGTATCAATTGATATCATTATATGATACCAACCAATATCTCTTAGCACCATTGTAGTTGATTCTGCTTCGTATTGAAAGCTGCTACCATCATAATCAAAAATGGAAATTTTACCTGCCTTACTGCTCTGATCTTGCATTCTGATGGCAAATTGTGCTGAACCTTTTTTGCTAAAGAAGGTAGCATCTGAGGTAGAAAATCCAGTTTTCTGTATCCAAGTTCCAATGACAGCTTTTGTTCTGGTTTTTGCTCCTAGCTCTGCTGATAGAAAGTCTGCTGATCCATCTAACCATACCGAATTCCCGATAAGGGTGGTATCAAATCCAGAACTAGAGACAAGATTACTGCCCCAAAGTGGGTTAATAAGCGTCATTAAGCAATCTCCAGGATTTCCAGAACTTGTGTACCGTCAATGACAGTAGAGCGCATAAGATGCTTTGCAGCTGCTGCGTTGTTGTAAGTTCCAGAAACTTTGTCAAACCCGGAAGTTGTAATCGTGTAGCCACCTGTGCCGTCATTGGTTGTGACCATTGCAATTACCGAATTTACAGTTTGTGGAGCAAGGGTAAAGCTGCCGTTAATTGTAAGCGTTTTAAGGTTTTCTTTTGCCGTCGCAATCTCAAGCGTCTGCGTACCCGTTCCAGAATTGCCTATTACTTCAAAGTCACTGGAATAACCAGCAGTAAGGTTGTCACTAACATCTGCAAAGAGCGTATCGGCGTCGAAAGCAGCAACGTCTGATCCAATTGCAACCCCTAAGTTGGTCCTGGCGGCAGAGTCTGAAGATGCCCCAGTTCCACCATGAGTAATAGCGAGATCAGTTGTTAATCCGGTCAGGGATGTAATATCAGAGTTTGCTCCCAATGCAGCAGCGCCTAAACTGGTCCTAGCAGCACCGGCTGAAGTAGCATTAGTACCACCGTTGGCTAATGGTAATGCACCAGTTACTTTTGATGTAAGATCAATTGAACCCGCCAACATAGCATTTGTAATAGTAGACCACGCTGGATCAGTTCCGTCTGTAGTAAGAACTCTATTTGCCGAACCAATTGCAAGTCTTTGGGTTGCAGAAGCTCCCCGAATTATAACATCCCCCCTAGTAGTTAAGGGGTCTGCAAAACCTCCCAATGCTGACAAAGCTGCTGAAGCACTAGTAGCACCAGTTCCTCCAGATGTAATAGGGACAGTGCCTAAACTTACTGTTACAGACCCTGTGGCCTGATTGACAGCTACTGGTGTCGTTGCTGCAAGGGTGGCTACCCCTGCCAAAGCAGATGCCAAAGTAGACTTTCTGACTTTAAACGTCTCTCCAGCACTAACATCTACAATTGCTAGAACATCATCGTTTGCCAAATCCGCTTCGACTAACTCTGTAAGCTCAGTGATTTTTTTGTTCGTAGCCATTGTAAACTCCTATTAGCCTTCCAGCCAAGTGATATTAACCGTAGCAGTTCCGCTGGCAGTAATTGCAGCTATTTCGTCAGCTTCAACAACTGTAAAAATGCTTGAATCTGATGCGTTTATCAACACACCAGCTGCAACCGTAGCTGTAGGGTCTGCGCCAGGACCAATTTTAACAAACACATCCGCAGTTGTAGCAATCCTCACCTTAGTAACTTGCGCTGGGCATCCTCCAGAACGAGTTGCTCCAGAGCTAGTTGTAGCAGACAAGTTTTCACTTGAATTTACTCTGTAGTAGTTATTTTGTCGGGCCATTTGACTTTTCCTAAGCTTTAATGTTTTTATCTGAGTTCATTTCAAAACCTAGCTCTATACCTTTGAGCTTTAGTTCTTCCCTCTTCAACGCCATATTATGTTCAAGTTCAATACGTTCTAGTTCCATCTTAGCAGACTTTAACTCTAACTCTTTAGCTTTTACCTGAGCTTCTAACTGAGACGCCTGTGCTTCTGTTATCATAGCTTGTGCCTGAGCCTGTGCCAGTTGCTCTTGCGGACTCAGTGGCATAGGTTCTGTCGGAGGTTGGCTAATAAACTTATCTACGTTTTTAATGCCCATCTCGTCTGCTATTTCAGTAACGAGATTGTAAATGTTCTGGGGCTGGACAATTCCTTTGGTTTGAGTAGCCACCTTTTCTACAAGACCAGCAAAATTGCTCATGTTTTGTAGCCTTACATCTTGGTCGCCATATCCAATGCCAACCTCAACATTTACATCTAGGTCTTCTCGCCAACTACTGGGATCGATTTCAAAATACTCATTGTTCAGACGTACAATTTTCTTACGATTTTCATAGCGTTGAATGAGATTGTAAATTTGTTTAAATAAGTTTCTAACACCAGTGTCAGCAAATATTCTAGCAACTAGCTCCAACCGTCCTTGTGCATTTGTCAGGGCAGCTGTTACTGCACCTGTCGTTACATGCGTTTTTAAAACATCAGCGGATAACCCTTGGGTTTTAGGATTAACACCAGTGCGTCCACTTTTGATGTCTTCCCAATATTGCAGCATTTTAAAGCTGTCACCACTCAGGGGAGGTGTTTGAATAGGGGTTAAAGCATTTGGACTACGAGTACGGACAATTCCACCTGGACGGTTTGTTAAAAGATCGTCAATGTTTACCTGACCCTCAACAACTTGGAATCTACCGTTGTTGGCAAGGTACATATTATCTAACAAGTTACGAGTCAAGGTAGAACGAATAAGCTGAACGTCCTGTATTGTCTCTGCAACGCTTAATCCGAAAAACTTATGTGGTATCGGAATTGGACAAACTGTAGAAAACGGAATGTAATCTATAGGCTCAATATCCAACAACTCGTTACCAGCATGACAGACTTTGTGCAGGACACTAATACCAGAGCCATCCATGTCTATTTTCATGTACGACTCGTATATCTGCACAACCATTTCTGAATCAGCAGAGGCTTGATTAGGGTAAACATCTGTTGCATCGTAAGCATGGCGAGCCATGTACTCCTGGGACGTTGTAATATCGTCCGCACCTCCGACGTATCCTGGGAGGGAGTCTACAACCTCTGAATCATAGCCCATCTTTAACAGATCACTTTTGGACTTATGAGAACGATGGCAAATAAACCTAGCGTCTTCAATCGTCTTAGCACCTCTGTTTATTAAAAACTCCTCTGGCGGTACGTTTTCAATAGTGACTTTACCAGCCATTGCCGACCTTACAAAGGTAACATCGTGTGAAATCTCTTCGATTTCTACAGGCTCGCCCGTCATAGGATCGAGTGCTTGTTTTACAACGACAGTTTCAGCATGTTCTATTTCTTCTAGTTTTTCGTCTTGTATTAATAAATTATACTCGTTGTTTGTTAAGTTTTCGTATGTTTCAGTTGTGGTCTTTTCAATATCCTCCCAATAGTGCTTTACAATGCCTACCTTTTGCATCAGGGCATCTAGGAACATATTGTATAAGACCATAAAACCATCGTTTTGTTTATAAAAAACATGGTTTACATATTTGGTAGCTTGGTCTGCGATAGCTTCGTCTTCTGGACCCTCTGGAACAAACTTGACAACCTTGTCACCAGATGTAAAGATACGCATCAGGGA
>VTLG01002528.1_pt1 | contig 27241 bp, 38 predicted proteins | sample 4694571 | NCBI WGS metagenome assembly VTLG01 (sample SAMN12604809, study PRJNA352737) | marine metagenome | biome: ENVO:00000447; feature: ENVO:00000209|ENVO:00000569|ENVO:01000036; material: ENVO:00002151; isolation source: viral sequences binned using virsorter ...
TGTACCAAGGTTTAAAAAAAATAAAAAAAATTTTTTTATTTTTATAGAATAAAGTGTATACAATAGTACAAATGGCTAAATTATACTGGAATTCCTTATACTTTTTGATCATTTTTTGTATCCTGACTGTTTTCATTTTTGGTACAATTTGTGTAATATTGATCAACTTTCTTCAAAAATGTGTGTTGGTAGTCTCTAAATTCTTTGTCAAACACTTCAAACTTCTGAAAGAATCCATCTTTAGAACACATTAGAATGATTCCAGACTGTATCTGAGTACCATATATTGTGTTATGAGCCATTGCATACGCTCCTAATTGTGTAAAGTAATCGTCAATCCATTCTCTTTGTTTCGGCTTGTTAGTTTGTTTAAAGTCTATTATACTTTCGCGCCCGTTATAAATTCCTACAACATCTGTCTGACCGGCATACAATCCAGGATAGTATAGTGTAACTTCTGTACCCCACACCTCTTCCAGGTCCCCGAGCCCTGAGTCTATAACCTTCTGGGCCATGATCCCTGCTTCCTTGCCCACGCTTGTCAGGTCCAGGTGTCGCTCACCTTTGATATAGCCCTCCAAATAAGTGTGCATGCTAGTGCCCCGTAGGGCTGCGATGTCTCTTACACGATCCGCGTATTGTTTACCCATTCTTGCTTGCCAATTAGCTAGACTCTTCTTTTTTTCTTCTGACTGTGTCTGTGATAGTATAGTCGTAACACTCGGTAACTTCTCACCTGTTATATCGTAGTGTCTTTTACCATTTATTAGAGATCTGGTGCTTGTAGGGTAATCGTATTTCTTGTTCCACTTCATCTGTTTTAATCCTCTTACGTTTCTTTTTTCTACCTTCGACTTGTCGTACATCAACAAGACTCGCTAGTTCTTTTTTACATTCTTCCAGTCCATCAGTGTAGCCATTCTTCTCTAGCCACTTAGCATGTATCTGTAATATTTTATTTTTCATTACGATTTATTACAAAGTAAATAATGATCGCAGCTATCAATATACAGCCCATGCCATAGAAAAACATACCCCAACCTAACGCAACTGTCATTCTAGACTCATTGCTAGTTTATATTCTTCAAGACTCACAACCTTATCATTCATAATTCTATAATCTTGATTAGAATAATGATCTATAATCTGCTGTATTTTAGGTAATTTAGTGTGGGCGTAGGGGAAAAGTAACATACACACGTAATACGCGTCTCTGAATGTACATCTCCACTTCCACTGCATCAAGTATTTTGTCCCGTCTTTTCTAAGTCCTTTACGTGGTTTTTTAACTAAGGTTCCGCAACCTAATACTTCATGCACCCATTGTAAAACAGATCTATCGGTCATGGTTATTTCCATACTTATTCTCTGTGAGTTTGAGTATCTGTAACCTTCACCGTTATGTGCTTTCTTTTTTTCTTTTCTCCTTGCATAATAAATACTACCTTCACCATCAAAGAGTCCGGCGATGTATGCTATATCTGCTTCTGATTTCATAACACTTTACCTTCGTTACGAACGAGTCTAAAATTATTATTTTCTTCTAACAATTTATCAAACTCTTCTTCTAATAATTTATTCTTCTCAACAAGTTTCTTGTTTGCATTTTTAAGAAACTCGTTTTGATTTGTTAAATATTCTATTTTGTCTTCAGTGGACACTTTCTTCTACCTCCTTTTCTACTTCGCCCTGGTTGTTGCAAAAGTCACAATCAGCCCATTGTTCTTCTCTAGCTTGCTCATACGGGACTCTTACAAAACCATTGCCTTTACACACTTCACAAATAACTTTAACTTTTCGCTTTGAGTCTGCCATTTAATTTACTCGCTTTCTCATTTACTAATACAGTTATTGTCTGTGATCTACTTAGTGTCATGTTAGGAACCATTTTTTTTCTTAACAAGTCTAATGTGTCATACGTCTTATGTGGTAACGAGACGTTTTTATATTTGCTTATGTCTGTCATAAACTTTATACTCCTTTCTTATATTAAAGATTTATATGGGATTTATCTCATAACTTACAATAGGTGTCAATGAAATTTATATTAACTTTTATTTTTTGTTCAGGTTTAGCTAACCAATGTTTGCCTCCTGTAGAATATGAAGACTCTTACCCTGATCTATATACATGTTTAGATGCAGGGTATAAGGAGTCTACAGTTCAATTACAAAAAATTGGTCCTGCAGATGTAAATGAAAAAAGAATATTTATTAAATTTTTTTGTTCTCCAACACAAGAAACGTAATCCATCTAAACCCCGTAAGTTCCGTGCACGTACTGTTACGGGGCCAAAGGCTCGGTCGCTACCCATACCCTGGCATGGGTCTAAGCTGACGTGAGGGACTTAGCGCGAAGCATTTGTATCACCGCCCTGCCTTTTCTCAATTCTGTATACAACCAAAAAAATCACCACTACCATCATTCATAACATGTCTGTTAATAAACTCATGATACGTAGTTAGTTTTAGTCGTAGTATATCACACAACTCAAACAAATCAGTTTCTTGTACCAGGACCATACCCTCCATTAATTCCTTTGTTACTGGAACTAGATGATATATCCCGTCGGTCAAAATAATTAAGCTCATTCTTGATCCGATATCTGTGCACCAACTTTTGTCCCCCATAGTATTGTTTTCTTGATCCCCGGTGCCTGTATCGTGATGTCTACACCATACGGTTTCCAGGCCTTACGCATCAAGTTTAACTCTAACAATAAATTAATCCATTGTTTCTGAGTTACACCTTTAGGTATTATCTTTATTACTTTATCTTTCTTCATACGGATAATATAATATCCCAGAAATTAATGTCAACTACTATTTTCCCTGGCCGCGATATTTTTTATACGAACGCCGACGCGATTTGTTCATTTTGCATTTACTAGGATTTCTACCTATACTTGTCTTGTGAAATACTGGTTCGTGTGCAACTTTTTGATATAGACCTTTAGCTTTCTTCGCCATCGAAGTATCCTTGTATGTCTGATAGTTTTGATCTTGGTGACAATGTAGGTATGTAACTTATTTTACCATTTACATATTGTTCTAGATCAGATCCACATGTCATACATCTATAGAATCTTCGAGTCACACCAACTAACATAGTATACTCTTCACAATCAGGACATATCCCGTTCACTATCTCTGTATGTACTTTGTATCTCTTTTTTCCTGTCATAAGCTTTCTTATTCTTTACCACTATCTGACGGTAACGTCTATCTCTTAAATGTTTTGCGATTGGATTTTTCTTATTCAAGGATTAAAGACTTAATAGATTTCTCACCCATGTAGATCTCTGTCTTTGCCTTACCCTTGTAGCATTTGTAAGATACAGCTTCTGAATACTGTCTCTCCGCGTGGCGCTTGCCTCGAAGGCATGCAGCCATGTTATCCTGGATACGGTGTTCCTTGATCTCTCCGTTTACAAACATCAATAATGCTACTACAGACTCTATCATATTTTTGGTTTTGGTAACGGTATTATAATATCTTTTTTATCTAGTTTCAATGGTGTGTGATGGACCGGACGTACAAAGATAGCCAGTAAACACAACAAAATTATCAGCACTGCTGTAAATCTGTAGTCCATGCCGGCTATCTCCTTGGTTCATTAATTCCAAAACCAACTTTTTATTTTTTTCCAAATTCTTTTAAACATATTATCCTCCTGTATATTGTCCCAATTGCAGTCACAATAATTGCATTGAGGTATGCCTCTATGCTTATGATCACAATACAAACAAAATCCACTAATTGCTTCCATTATTTTTTCTCCTCAATTTCATAAAAGAAATTATCTGTATCTTCAGTTCTCCATTTTCTTGTGTCTTCTACATTCCACTCAGACGTTTGCACTTTCCAATCTGGAATATTATCCTTCACAGTAAACGAAGGTATGTCCCATATAATTCTATTGTTTGGCTGAGCTGCATAATTACCATCATCTAAGGCCATTATGTGTGCACACTTATGTTCGTGTGGTATCTCTGAATGATCAGTGTCAACTATATTAGACTCTGGATGTGCAAAGTCAACTGTAAATAGATAAGCACCACAATGCCATTTTTTATCTTTACCAATATATTTACCAGATTGTCCGTCTAAGATGTCCCAACTAGTAACAGCAGGATAGTAGCTAAAACAATTCCATAGCTCCAACTCATCCAACCTACGTTGAGGAACTTCTTTCGGCTCAAAGCCTCTTTGTATAAAAGCAGAGATCGGTAAGCGGTAGAAGACTGCACCATTTTCCATAATTGCGTGGAACAGAATCGGACGACCAGTGATCGCAGTAATCCCGAAGACAATACAATCTTCAACTTCGCCATGATGAGCTTTAAGATCATAAAGATATTCTCTCCTTATTTGAGCGTACGTTACAGGTATGTTTGCATTTAAGTACGCCATACATTATTAGAATATTAGTGCACCAATTATAAATCCTGCAATAGCAAAAACAATTTCTCTTCTGTTATGCAATTGCCAGACCATAAATTGATCGTAGTATTTTTTAACCATTTATTTCCCCCCAATTATTTCCGGACTCATAGTCCACTTTGTTAGGTACTTCTAGTGTAACAGCATGTTCCATAATCTCAATAACTTTTTTAGCCTGTTCTTCACTCTCTATTGATAAATCTAATTCATCATGTATTTGTATATGTGGTATAATACCTTCTTTGTATAACTCTAGCATTGCTTTCTTTGTCATGTCAGCTGCTGATCCTTGTATTAATTTATTCAAAGCTTTGTATGTGTAAGCTCTCCTGATCCCTGGTCCATGTTCCCTGAGTGCATCTTCGTGAGTCATAGCTTTGTGCATACCAAACTGATTCGGTTCCCATAGATGAAATCTACATAGTCTACCCAGCAGGGTACGTATCTGTCCACGATCCTGTGCTCTGTTAGATGCTTTCTCCATCAATTGTTTTACAAATGGTACACGTGAGTGATAGGTATTAAATAAATCTGCAGCTTTGTCTTTTGTTACACCTAACTCTGCCTGAAGTTTACCTTTACCCATTCCATAGAATAATCCTAAGTTAATTGTTTTAGCTTGTGATCTAGGTATGTCAGCCATATCTGCTACAGTTTGGTGAAAGTCTGAGCTAGAATCATTTTGATATGCATCTACAACATCGTATACAGAAGGCAGTTTATACAAAGAAGCATAATGCACTACCAACCTAGGCTCTTGTTGAGAATAGTCAAATACACCCCATGTATGGCCCTTCTCAGGTATAAATAATGACCTTATCTTAGGTCCAAGATCCTTGTTTCTTGCAGGAATTTGCTGAAGGTTTGGGTTTTGATAGGAGAACCTACCAGTAACTGTACCACCTCCAGCGTTCCTTAACTGATTTATCTCAGCATGTATTCTACCGTTATGCTCATAACGTAGTATAGAATCTATAAAAGTTGTGTGTGCTTTGTTAATCTCTCTTGCTTGTGCAATCATCTTAACAACAGGATGAGGATGTTCTTGTAAAAAGTTTTTTGTAAAAGATGGTGCACCTGTTTTTTCTGTTGTTGGATATTCTAATCTCAACATATCAAATACATTTGCAATTGATCTAGCTGCCCAGATCTGTGTATCAATATTTGTTTCACTTTTTATTTTGTGTAGTAATTCTTTTTCTTGTGTAATAAATTCTTTTTTCATTTGATGTGCACGTTCTGTATCTACACGTACACCTTTGAATCTCATGTCAACCAGGCAATGAAACAAATCAGATTCTAAATCAAATATATCTTCTAGATCTTGGTTAATAATTTCTTTTTTCATTTCTTGCCAAAGGCCAAGTGTAACTTCAGCATCACGTTCAGCGTATGCACCAACATGCATTGCAGGTAATTTGTACATTTCTGATTTAGGATCTATGCCCCAAGACTCTGCAGCTTCTGCAAGTGCAGCTTCGTTCTTACCATAGCCAAGATAATTCCATGATAAACTATTGAGATCATAACGAAATCTGTTCTCATCGGTCAACGCTGCAGCTATCATTGTGCAGGCTATATCACCGTTTATTTTGAATCCCATTGCCCGCAACCAACAAACATCATAAATTGCATTGTGAAATATTTTTGTAGATGGAGCTTCGAGTATATCTTTTAACCAAGATAAGACTCTTGCCTTTTCCATATTACCACCACCTTCGTGTGCAATAGGAAAGTATCCTTTAAAATGTTTTGTTGCAACAGCGATACCTATAACTTCACCATTACCAATAACAGAACCAGATCCTTTTTTAATTAAGTCCGGATCTTTTGTCTCCAGGTCAATTGCAATCTCATCCACCTGGCGTAGGTCTGGAAACTCTGTGGGTTTTACCCATTCTGTTTGTGCTTCGAACTTAGGAATTTTCATTATAATCTCTCTCAATAATCATTTCTAAAAAGTGTATTGCTTTCAATATATCTTGCTTCTTTCCTTTATCACGATGTCTGATAATATATTTTATAGCACAACCTTCAGGATATAGCAATTCATTCTCAACTACAAACTTACTCGGCTGTATTTTATATTTTTGATAATGTGATCCTCCGTGTTGTTTATCCCAAACTTTCGATGTCATAACCATTCTCCTCTTTTTTTGCTGACATGATATATAAATTTTGTTTTGTTCTTGTTACACCAACATACCATACTCTGTTTTCTTCATCTGCTTTGTCTTCGTTTTTTTCTGCAGACTCTCTAATTGTTTTTGTATTATCTAAAATTAATAATACATTGTCAGCTTCACCACCTTTTGCTGCATGTATTGTAGATAATTTTATTCTTGCATCTTTAGATAATTTTTCACCCATACGTAACATCTCACGTATATATAAACACTCTTCGTAATCTACCTGGAATTCATCAAACCATTCTATTTCTTTTGAAAAAGATAACTCTGCTAAGTCATACATCTTTTCTTCTGTTGGTTTTAAATTACTACCTGCACATTCTAAAATATCTTTTACCTCTGACAAAGATAGTAACTCTCCTTTTTGCCATCGTATGTAGTTTAGAATGGTTCTAAACAAGGATACCTTATAACTCTTACGACCCTTGTATTGAAAGTATACACCCCTATCTTTTAAGATAGGCATAAGTTTTGAGAGTCTGTCGTTATACCTTGCTAGTATTAGCCAGCTTCCATCATGTAACGGTAACCCGTCGGTGTCTGTGATATAATCTACATTTCCCTCTTCATCTCTTGCTTTCCATTGTTTACGCACTCTTTTTGAGTCAGGTATTCTGTCCAATATTTTATCTGCAATGTTTTGAACAGACTTTGGAACCCTGTAAGATTGTGGCAAAATTATGTCTTTTTTTGAAATTTCTTGCTGAAATTTTTTTACATCGGCTCCCGCCCAGCCATAAATAGCTTGATCGTCATCACCTGCTAGTATAACATATTTGGAATTTTTCTTTATTATATCTACCATTTTCCATTGTATCGGTGATAAATCCTGAGCTTCATCTACAAAAGCTACGTCAAATTTAGGACATAATTCAGACACATTAAATCTCTCTATCATGTCGGTAAAATCCACCAGTTTGTATGAGTCTTTGTAGTTTTGTAGCTCATCTGAAATAATTTGTAATAATTGCTTGTTCATGTCCTGTGAGTACATATCTGTATTGTATTCATCCTCGATTGTAATTTCTTTGATCCTAGCTGCATTGATAAGATTAAAATATTCGCTGTTAGAATCTACAAACCCTGTAGTCTCCTGACCATCAGAGTACACTGTCATTTGAATTCCTAATCTTCTGCCTATGTCTTCGTAGTGTTCGTCTTGTAATACTTCTGATTTTTTAAGTCCAAGTCTTGTAAATGCAAGAGAGTGTAGGGTCCTAAAATATTTTAAATCTTTTCTACTAAAAGCTGTGTGATAATCCAACATTCTATCAATAGCTTCGTTTGCAGCTTTAGTTGTAAATGCAAAATATCCTATCTTATCTACAGGTGTACCCAGTTTTAAAAATGTTTTTACATATTTTAACAGCTTAGTTGTTTTCCCTGTTCCCGGAGGCCCAAATAATTTTCTACTGATCACATTATCTCCGTCTTGTGTACCAATTTAGTGTGATGTATCGGTACCTCTTCAAATGATTTTATATTTATTTGTACTACATTTTTTGTAGATGAATTGTATTCTCCTGCTTTCTTTGATGGATATCTTTTTTGATCTAAAAATTCTATCTCACAATCTTGATATATAACCTGCATCATACGACCTGTTTTATCTTCGCTGTGTTTCCAATTCTTAGATCGTAGCTTGTCAAAAAATTTATCAAACTTAAAAAATGCTAGATCGTTTTCTATTAATACAGATCCAGTTTTAAATGCTGCATCGCTTGTAGCTCTTGGTCCATTTATTTTTGCATGTATTACATCATGTAGTTTTTCTTTTGGTGATGTACCTATTGGTGGATGTACTACCTTTTGTGTTAAATATAATGCATCCATCACTGCTTGCTCTTGATCCCCTTTGATAAGGGGTGGTAAAAATCCTGCAGCTTTGGATATTGAGTTACGTCTTTTACGTTGATCATTCAAATGTTCAACAGATCTACAATGCACTGTCGCTGTACTGATACCATCTGGTTTTGTTACATCAAATTCGTATTCTGGTTCTGGATCTAAGTCTATCTTTTTTAGATTTGTAAGTACAGGGTATGCACCTTTTGATCCTGCTAAGACTCCATACTTTTTCTTAACACAAATACCTTTCTTACAATACTCACTGATAGGACTCTGTGTACACGTATAGCCCTTTGTACTTTTGTTCCATGATTTTACTTTTTGATTTAAAAATTTTTGATCCCACGCATTTGCATGTTCGCCTGCAAAATATTTTACTGGTGCATTCATAACTTTCTGTTGCCAGTTATCTGCAAACTTCATCTTTGCAAACACATGATAATTATACATAAATCTATCCTTACCATCGAATGCAGGATCGTTTGTAAGTTTAGAAAGTATTGCTAGACACGGTGGTCCATCTTTGAAATCTTCGTCGACATCTTTCATGTCTTGTTCTTCTATTGATTCTGTAATTCCTTTCAGTCTTTCTTTGTCTACCAGGTTCACCTCTATGACCTGCATAAACTGGTCCAAGGTAAACAGTGTACCATCTGTGTTGATACCCTGCCTTTGATTGCCACCCAGGTATGGTAAGTTTATAAACTGACCTGGACGTAGCTGTCCTGTTTCATTATCTTTTGTTAGTTGTGTTTGTTTTGGAAAAATTTCACAATCTGATTTTAGTTTGAATAATGGTAGTAGATTACTTAAAAATGACCTTACAGATTTTGCATCTGTAAAAGTTTTCATAAATAAAAATAAATGTAGTCCGTTACTTTTAGAAGCAACTGGTATAAGTGGTAGTTTGTATTCTTGAATTTTGTCTATAAAAAATTTTTTGTCAAAATCATCATAATCTTTTGGATCTATGTCTATGACTCCAAATTTTACTTCTGAGTTTTCATTACATGGTTGAATTCCAATTGATAATGTGCCTTCTAGATGTGCTTGGTATACTTCTTCAGTAAGCTCTTCGTAATTCCATCTGTATACAGGTTTCTTTTTACCTGTTTCAGAATCTACATATGCATCTGGATGTTCAAAGTCAGCGACTCCGTACGCATGTCTGTACCCGTTAAAATAATCTATATATCTTTTTTCCATAACTGTAGTTGTGGGCCTCTCAGTCTCCCAATTGGCCCACACTGTGCACTCATTCTCTTAGAGAATTAGATAATGCTTTCCTTTGGTTTGTCCTCACCATGTTTAGCTTTAACATTACCTTTCGATATGTTTTCACTAAACGATTTGGCTTGACTATATAAGGATTGATCAGTTACTGGACCAACTTTACTGACTTCCCAACCAAACCATGTGCCTTTATCGTTAGACATTTGGGTAGTCTTTAGTCTGTAAATGTGGCTGAAAGATGCCGGTGTAAACAACCCGTTCTTACCTTTCATTTTGATACCAGACATCATTGAGTTCCACTTTCTACTAATTTTTAATTGAGTAGATTTCATAGATATCAACGCTGTCGATGGATTATCTCCCGATACAATGACAAAGTGTGATGCTGTCTTCTCAATATAATTACCGTTTGGTAATCTATCTTTGTAGTTCGCATCAGGTGTTGTCTTGGACATGATATCAGATGAAGAATCATAGATTGCAACTGGTGCACCTGGTCCTTCTCCTCTATCTTTCCATTCAATGTACTCCAACTTATAGAAGCATGGGATTACATCAATACCTTTTACTCCGTCATACAGATCTCCAGATACTGAATTATATATCATACCTGGCTCTGCACCTTCGACATACTTACCATCACGTTTGTTAACTTCTGGTGAAAGTTGTCCAAGGATTTTTAGAAAAGGAAGAGCTAGATCTTCTTGACCTATTGTACCCAAACCTTTTGCTGCGTCATCTTCAAATATATTTGAAGGTAGACCTGCAGTCTTTTTCTCTGCTACTTGGTTCATGTTTATTTGTTCCTCGTTATTTTGGTTCTGTTTCCTGAGAACACGTTAAAAAGATCAGAGGGCATCTCTTGTCCAGATTCCAGACGCTCTCTGACCAATGCTTTAAGTGTCATAGGTTCGACCTTTAATTTCTGGACAGGTTCGTACCCTTGACCTTGCGCAAGGATCGCGTATTGCGATGCCTTGTTATCTTCGTTACGACCAAAGGAAACTGTAATCTCATTTTTAATAAGATCACCTAGGCCGTTATCTCGAAGCCATGTGTAGGCTGCTTCTTTATTCGCTATCGAAATAGAAGCACCATAAACTGGTTTAACTTCAACAGAAGATCCATCAGCTAGTTTCAATGTAGAGATGTTCATCTCTTGCATCATAGTAGGTATCACCTCACCAGAAACTAATTCAATATGCCTCTTCAGTTCTTTTAATTCTTTTTCTTTTTGTATTAAGTCGTCCTCTAATGATTTTAGTTTTACGACTTGATCGGATAAAGATTTTGCATCGTTAACAGAATTCAAATCTTCTCTTTGGTCTTGTTCAAAATCAATACTACTCATTTACTTCTCCTTTCTCATATAAATTAATTGCTATAGGATAATATGTTCTTTCTTGTTTATCCCATTTCAACAAGTTGTATTTACCGTTTGTAATATCAGAAACAATAGAACATGCAACACCTATGATAGCAGGATCACCTGTTAACAATAAATAATCTTCCGGTCTAAAATTTTTTAAAAGTTTTCTTAATTTAAAAATTAATGGACCCGGTGAAAAAATTATTTGTGAAAGTTCTGGTAACAATGGTATTACATCACCATACTTTTTAGCACCTACAATATTTATTTTAGGTGTTCCAGCTTTTGTACCAGGTACTTCCTGTATTAAATAAACTTTTCTTTCTGACATTATTGACAAACAATATAATTATGTTTATATAGTTGTCAACTAGAAAGAAGAAAAATTATGAATTATAAATTTAAAACAGAGCCATACGCTCATCAAATTAAGGCATTAGAAATGTCTTGGGATAGACCGTACTTTGCATACTTTATGGAGATGGGTACTGGTAAATCTAAAGTATTAATAGATAACATATCTATGCTTTATGATAATGGTAAGATCAATGGTGTTCTAATTGTGGCACCAAAAGGTGTAGTAAAAAACTGGTATGAAGGTGAGATACCCACACACTTAGTTGATCATATAGAATATAAAAGTGTATTGTGGCAATCATCAATTACACAAACACAACAAAAAAATTTAGACAGTTTGTTTGAAACAGGTGAAGATCTTCATATTTTAATTATGAATGTTGAAGCATTGTCTACTAAAAAAGGTTACGACTTTGCACAAAAATTTTTATTTTCTCACAGAGCTATGATGGCCGTTGATGAGTCTACAACTATTAAAAATCCAGAAGCAAAACGTACAAAAAATATTTGTCAGTTAGGTTTAGCTACTAAGTATAATAGAATTCTTACAGGATCACCGGTAACAAAATCACCATTAGATTTGTACAAACAATGTGAATTCCTGAGCCCTGGTCTGTTAGGCCATGAATCTTATTATACGTTTAGAACTAGATACGCTGTGATGAGAACAGCTAACTTTGGTGGTAGATCTGTACAGATTGTGGTTGGTTATAGAAACTTAGATGAGCTATCGGAAAAACTAAAAGCATTTTCATACAGAGTATTAAAGGACGAGTGCTTAGACCTTCCTAAAAAAACGTTTATGAAACGTACTGTTTCTTTAACATCCGATCAAATGAAAGTATATAAAGAGATGAGTAAGCTTGCGCTTGCTAGTTTTAATGGCAAGATGATGACTACAGCCACAGTGTTAACTCAGCTAATGCGATTGCAACAGATAACTTGTGGCAATTTTATTGCTGATGACGGCACCATGCACGAGTTAGCTACTAATAGACTACCAGAGCTTATGGATCTATTGGATGAGATAGAAGGCAAGGTTGTTATCTGGGCTAACTTTCAAAGAGATGTACATAGAATTATAGAAGCAATCAATAAAGAGTATGGTCCCGATAGTTTCGTTGACTACTATGGTTTGACTCCACAAGAAGACAGACAGAAGAATATTAAGAAGTTTCAAGACCCTAACTCTAAGGTCAAGTTCTTTATTGGTACAACACAAACAGGTGGTTATGGTATTACGCTGACAGCTGCTAGCACCATGATATATTATTCTAATGGTTATGACCTGGAGAAAAGACAGCAATCAGAGGCTAGGATTGATCGTATAGGTCAAGAAAGACCTATGACTTACATAGATATTATATGTGAGAATACTGTTGACACAAGGATAGTAAAGGCTTTACGTAAGAAAGTTAACATTGCAACACAAATAATGGGAGAGGAGTTAAAAGAATGGATTTAAGACCTGGAGTAGTTATAAGAATGGGACTGTGGGTAAGTCTTGTTATGTGTTTGTTATGGGTGTTAAACTAAATCTTTTGCTTTTCCAATCACAGGTTTGTATTTAGTTTTTCCCTCTGATTTGTATGCATGCAAAAATTGTTTTCTTGGTTGGTCAGTAGTATAGCTGCAATGTATCCATCCACTGTTCGGCTCACCAGGAGTATAGAACTCTAATATCAATTGATCAAATTCTAAGTTTGAATAAATCCAGTCAGCCAATTCTGCATTATCCGTACCCATCACTTCGAAATCCGCCGCTTCTGCACGGGCATGCTGTGAATTTACAGAGCTACCTATCTTGATACAAAGTTGTTCGCTACGAAATCCGCTAGTTACTTTTACTCTGCCAAAGTGATCACGCACCGGCTGTAAAATATTTTCACAAAGATCTTTTAATTTTTCTATCTGACCTGAGTTTGGATTGTTATTGATATCCAACCTTATGGCTGTGTCTGATTTAATTAATTCTTGAAGAGTAAAATTACGTGAAAGATTCATTAATTTATTATTCTCTCAATAGCGAAGAGTGCAGCAGTTCCCGCAGCTGCTAAGAGAACCCAATAGACTTTGTCTATCTTACCGCCCAACTTCTCGACGTCTTCGTGTACATGTTTTAAGTTCTTTTTGACACCTGAAATATGTCCGTACAAAGATAAAATGTGTTCTCTAGTATTTTTAGGTTCTATCGCCATAATTAGTTTTGGTTAAAAAGTATAGCAAGTTTTTGTGCAGTACTCAAGTTACTTAAACTATTATTATTAACGGTATTTGATATTAAATTACTATCAATACCAGGTAAATTTAAAGTATTTGGTGTTACTGGTGTTTCTTGTGCACTAGGTAATAGTGGGTTTTCAAAGAATGGGAAACTAGGTTCTTCTAAAGAAACTTTTCTCATCTCATTTGCTATTCGTGTTATCACACGTTCTGCTTCTACTATAGGATTTATTTCTCCTATAGCTTCTGCATTTTGTCTAAACGCTATTCTAATATCTGGTGATATAGTAATAGGTCTAAATATATTATTGTCTACTGTGTTTACATCGATTTGAGAAAGTCTTCCTGTTGCAGATGCAAAGTCAGCATTACTAATATTTAAAGTTCTAGCAGCATCAATATCTTTTTTAAAATTTTTTCTTACATCAAACAAAGCTCTGTTGGCATTTATATATGCATCTACAATATCTCTTGGTTCTATTGGTCCACCACGTAACGCTTCTCTTGTAAATAATGATCTAGATTCCCTTACACCTCTTTGATAATCTGCTATCTTAAAATTAATAGCTCTTTCAGGACTTACAGTAACAGCTCTAAATCCAAACAATCCTGCAAACTCATCACCAAATTCAAATGTCTGACCATACTTATCAAACTTACCTTTAGTAATAACATCTACAGATTCTATAGATCTATCTAATCTTTTTAATTGTTCAAAAGAAAAAGGCATTTGTGCTTTAACTAAATGGCCCATAATCTTGTACGCTTTATCTCCTGATAAATCTTGTGGATTGTAAACTTGAAAACCATCTCTAGTTCTACCACCTCTTGCTACGATATCTGCTACAGCTTCTGTCCAAATAGATTCAGATATAAATGGTGATGCAAATTCTTTCATTGATGCAAATGTACCTGCAATAAAATCATCCATCATACCATCTTCATCTGTTCTACCATCAGCTACGTTATTTAAAATGGTTTGAACAGGTCTTAGTAATGTATCATAAGCATTAGCGTGACTAAAATCTACGTATTGAAAAGAACCATCTTTGTTTTTTATTGGTAGTATTGTTGAGTTTTTAGACCAATCAGCTACGTATCTTCTGATAGCTTCTCTTTCTTCATCAGTTACATCGTAGATAGCTTGAAAAGCTTTTTGTGTTGCATATGGCACAGCCGCAACAGTTGCGCCAAAACCAAACAATCTTGTATACCCTATGCCTTCAAAAGGTTTTATAATTGTACCATCAGGTAATTCAATTGTTTCGTTTATTTCTCTAAGACCACGTCTTACAATGTTTGTGCCCGTTCTAACTATTTCTGCAGGGAATGATACGAAGTTACCAATAGGTGCTTTTCTTAATTCTTTTACAAAATCAGATACGTAGTCATAGTTTGGTATATTATTTTTTACAATATCAGCAGCTTCTTGTTTAAAGAACTGTTCATCTACTGCTATGTCAACTCCATTTCTTTTTATTGTCATACCTCTTGTAACACCTTTGTCTGCAAGAGCTTTTTCTAATCTTGTTTTTTCCATAGCCCATGATGCTATCTTCCAAAAATCATCTTCAGCTGTATATAAATCTTGTGATACAGATTTTAATTTTGATAATGGTTTTAATAATAATCTAAGACCTTTGTCCGATGTCATTGTTTCACCAAAGTTTACGTCTTCAAGCAATCTAGTTAAGTCTCCTAATCTTACGTTAGAGTTTACAACACCTAGTTTTAACAACTCTTCGTATAAATCATTCTGTTGTCTTGTACCTTTAAGCGGTGTTTGTAGTGCTTGATATGCTGTAGTAATAGCTTCTTTGTTCGGTATAATACCATTAGCTGTTGCAAACGCACCAGCAGACACAAAGTTTCTAACATGTGTTACAGGTGATAAAATTGTTTTTGCTATTTGCGATAGACCTTTTGGATATAAAACTAAACTTTGATATAACTGACCCAACATACCTGCTTTATCAAAAGAAAGTGACGTAGCTTCTAATGCTTTAGCCATACCAGATGTTGTATATAACTCGTTAAGTGGATTTACTGAGCCACCTTTTGCTGCAACACTAAGGGTCTTAGCTTGGTCAATTCTTATCTGTTGATAGTCATCACCAAACACAAGTCTTGCTTCATCTGCAGTATTTGCAAACATAGGTTTCTTACCAGCAGCTACAAGTTCTTCGTTTTTTCTTATAAGATCTTGAAAGAATAGATTTCTTCTTGTAATCATAGATAGTTTAGCTGTACCACCTAGTATAGTTTGCATAGGGTTTTGTTGTTTACCTAAAAGTTTTTCAAATACTTTTCTATCAGCTTCTTTAATTGCACCTGCAGATACTAATGCGGATCCTCTAGCTGTTACAACTTCATCTAATGTAGTTCTATTTACAAAGAATGCAGGCACTTCAAAGATAGCATCAGATGGTTTATCCATTCTAATACCTTTTGGTAGTCTTGCAGTTTTTAATACTCTAGTTACAGCTTGCTCTGCCTGTAGATCTGTCATCTCTTCACCGGCTTCTCGTGCACTAGATTTAAATACTTCTTTAGCTTCGTCTACTGCTTCTCTGGCTGGTGCATATCTTACCCATGGAAAGATACTTTGATTTTGAAATATATCATAGGTAGAACCTATGTAGTTTTTAAACTTGTTTCCAAATAAACTTTTAAATTCTTGTATTTCATTTTGACCTAATGATCTTCCTAATTTAGAAAACAAGTCTGCCCATCTACCTCTTATAGTAGATAGACTAGCTAGTATATCTGTAGTAACTTGATCATCTACGTCTAATTCTTTTAATCTTTTTACTAAAGCATCTTTTTTTGCTTCATCTAATTTACCAAATGTTGCAACACCTTGGTCGTCTAGTTCTGCTTTACCTGATAACATTAAATCATTTATCTGTGATAATAATTTTTTTCTATTTGCAGCGTCACCTTGATTTAATACAGTTCGTATAGGTGGAAATACTTTATCTATCGCTTGATCTAGTTCTCTGGATATGTTTCTTGCACCTGCAGCGTCTGCAGCCCTCTCACCTACAGAAGTTCTTTCTATATCAAAAAATTCTTGTGTCTTACCGCTTCTTGCCCTGAACCCTGATGCAATTTTATCTATAAATCTATCCAGTTTAGAGTTTGCTACATCTAATTGTTTGTTTCTATCTGTAAGTTTCTTTACAACTTTACCTGCACCACCAATAAGACCTGTGAATAATGCACCCTCTGTACCAAACTTAACTCTATTTAATAGTTCTCTACCAGGATCATCATCTGTAGATCTATCTATTTTTGTAGGACCACCAACAAAATCACCAAACGTACCTATTGCTTCTACATCACCAACAAATACACCCTCAGCAATACCACCACCAAAAGCTCCTGCGATAAATTTATTTGTTTTACCTCTTGCATTTAATTCTGCAGCTTCATCTATACCTTTTTTTAAACCAGAGCTTGTTGTTTTAAAATATTTATTATTCCTACTAGCACGCATCGCATCTTCTGCAAGCTGTGCACCAAGTTTCATACCTCTAACTGCAGGTATACCTATATTAACTAATGCTTCTGTAATTTTACCAGCGGCTGTTGCTTCTGCTTTTTCATCAAACTCTGTAAGATCATCAAAGAAAGCTTCTACACTTGCTGCAGATCTTGTGCCTAAACCTAAGTCTACAAGTGTTGCACCTAAAGAAAAGAAACCTTTTGGTATACCAATGGCACCAGATACAACACCAGATAATATTGATTCTATTGTGCCAACCTTATTATTACCGCTGCTGTATTTATTTAGTATTTCTGATGGAAGGGCCATTGCCTACTCCTAAAATACAAATTGAATTTTACCGTCTGCTGTTACTCTAAGTATATTCTCACCTACAATGTAATCGCCCGGTGTTACTGATTTGCCTTCTTCAGCTAATTTTAATACAACTTCTTCTTGGAAGAAATCAGCTGCTGTTTTTGTAGGGTTGTCTTTAAAATAATTAGACACAGCTTTATCTGAAATAATTTCTTTAATGTTACCAGCATTTCCAGTCTGAACAGCTAATTTAAATAAATCTTGACCTGAAGTTACCATACCTTTTGCTTTTCTGTCATTTATAATTTGGTTCATAGTACCTCCTGCCATATCAGATCTTGTTTTTTCTATAGCCATTCTTTTGTACTCTGCATCTAATTGATCTTTTTCTCTATTTATATCTTTAGTAATTTCACCTTTAAGTATTGCAGCATCAATTTGTTTTTTAAGATCAACACTCTTGTCAAGGTTTTTTGATAATGCGTTAATTACATTGCTTGCAAGACTACCTGATTTTAATTGATCTTTTATTGTACCACCTTCTCTTATTTGGTTACTTGCATCTATAAGAGTATTGTAGACAGCGTCTTTATTCATCTTATCAATACCCATAAGTTTGTAATATCTTTGTCTGTTTGCTTCTATCTCTGCATCTCTGTTAACACCTTCGCCACCGCCTTTGTTTGCATCTTCGATAGCTTTAGTGATCTCTGTTTCATTTGCACCTGTTTCAGTTTTAATTTGATCTATAGTTTTTGTAGTGCCATCATCGTTAAGTAATGAATATGCACCAATACCACCAATAGTAATTACACCTGAGTATGGTTTAGCTGCTGATAATACTTTACCACCACCTGTTGTTGCAGGTACTAATACTCTTTGCGCTGCTGCATATATATTAGGGTTAGTTGGTCCACCTGGTGTAAATGGCTGTAAATTGCCTGTAGTAGTTGCGGTTCCAGGACCTATTGTTTGTGATCCTACTTTACCGCCTGGATATCCTTTACTGTAAACATTTCCTCCTGGTCTAACTATAGTTGGCCCTTGTTTTTGAACTGTTTGAGTCGAACCAGTAAATAATTCTTTTAATTTACTACCCGCTGCAGATACAACACTAGGTTTTTTAGTTGCTTGTGAAGCAGCTACTGTTCCTGTAGGGGCAGATTTTTTAAATAAATTTGTAAAGAAACCACCTACTTTTGATCCAACACTATACCCTGGTCTATCCTGCATACCAGACATAATACCCTCTTTAATAGGGCCACCGTTTCTAAACATTGGTCTATTTAATGGTCTCATTTTTTCCTCTTCATTGCCTTGCCAAACCCACGTTTAGCAACACCACATCCTCTAACTCTACCACCATCTTTAAAAAGTAAACCAGAGTATGGTGTAAATGTATCTATAGCTTTATCTAAACCTAAATAAAACGGCGCACTCATTAACTTCATTGGATTAATTAAATCCATTTTTTTAAAACTTTTACTTTTAGTTTTCTTAGCCATTATCTACTACCGTAAAGTTTACCAAAGATACCTGCAAGTCCAACAGCATTACTTATAGCACCTGTTAATGGATCAACTCCACCACCTCCCACTGGGGCAGGTGCAGAACCAAATCCTGCAAGTCTACCAAGACCAGCACCGTATTGATCAAGTCTTCCCATAGGTTCGTAAGCAGCAGTTCTTGCAGCGTTAGCATCAGCTTGTAATTGTGCTGACGTTAGGCCTTGTCTAAATGCACCAAGATTACCAAGAGCAGAAACATCTTGACCTAGTGATCCTCTTTGGAAATTAGATAGACCCATCTGTTGAGCAGCTAAATTACCTTGTTGTTGAAATGCCGTTTGCGCTAATTGATTAGCTTGTGTAAATCCTTGTTGTTGTAATTGTGCAAGTAACGATGCTCTGTTTCTTAAATTATTTGCATCAAACTCTGCCATCTGTACACCTTCTCTACCTCCACCAAAAGCTCCAGCAGTAACTGCGTCGTCCCTGATCCCTTGTCTACCCATCGCGGCTTGTCGATCAAAGTCTTGTAAGGTTGTATCAATAACCTGTTGTTGAAAAGGTGACATAAATTGTTGAAACGCTTGTGGCCCAGACATCCCTGCTTGTGTTGTAACAGCTTGTTGTGCTGCTGTTAAAAATGGTTGATAAGATCCAACACCTTGTGTTGCAAGATTAACTGCCTGTGTCTGTAATGGATCTTCACCAGCAACAAATTGTCTACCTGTAAATTTACTTGTGTCTATAGGTACGGATGTTGTTGCCGTTAATTGTTTGGCAAAATCTTTTGACGTATCTTTTAAATAATCTGGTAATGACATTATGCTAATCTACCCTCCAACATTTGTGCTTGATCAAACATTTCTTGCGCAGGGTTCATACCTTGCGATTCTTCTGATATAGCACCACCTGCTTCTAAATTATCCATCATGTTCTGCATAACTTCAGCGCCTTTATCTATGTCGCCACCACCTGCATTTCTTACAGCATCTGCTGTAAATACAAATTCATTTTTAGATAATCTTGCTGGCACATCATCAGCTCTTTCTTCAGCTCCTATTGGTACAAAGCCTCCCTCTCTATAATCTTTTTCCATGCCACCCATGTCCATAATACCACCATCTTTAGCGTCTGTAATACCTTTTGATATATTAAATTCTTCTCTTAACATTTCCATTTCATCTGCACTTAATTCTCTTAATGTTTTTCCAAACATATCCATGGCCATTCTTTTTAATGTTTCTGATTTAAAACCTTCACCTAGCACTAGTTTACCCTCGTCGTACCCTTCTCTTGGTATGTTAGCTAGGCCGCCTTCAGCAGCATAGAAGTTTCTTACAAATTTTGGCTCTGGTAAAAATCTTAAACTTGGATCCTGGTTTCTAGCCATTTGAACTATATTAGAAATAGCATCTGGAGTGTCAGTAAATGATGTATCTTCTTGTACTTCTTCGTCATCACCACCCATCAAAAATGGTGCAGCTAATGCTGTAGCACCTAAACCTGTAAGTGCAGCTCTACCTAAACTAAATTTACCTGCTTTATCTCTAACTAATGGTGCAAGAAAATTACCTTGATCAAATAAACCTCTGGCAGCATTAAAAATACCGCCTTGTCCTGTAAACTGGCCACTTAAAAAACCTGTTGCAGGTTTACCTAAAACTTTTGCAAGCATTGGTCCACCAAATTTAAGTGCAGCTGCACCCAATGCAACCTTACCTAATGGTGATTTTACCACTTTTTTTACAGCACGTTTAGCTTTCTTTACAATTTTACCTAGGAAATAGCCTTGTCTTGGCTCTTCTAGTGTCATGAGTCCACCACCGGCACGTAATTGTCTTTCCATTAATGATCTAGATATTGCCATAATTTAGTCTAAATCCTCTTTTTATATTGTTTTTTTGCCATAATCAATACCTTATGCCATTGGGCCAAAGTTTTCATTTTCCTGCATATCTATGATATCAACGTTATCAAGTATACCACCAGGAACAATTTGGTCGTTAATATTTCTATTAATATTATTAGTGTTGGTATCAAAATAACCATCAGGTAAATCAAAATAACCAAAAGCATTGTCTCTTACACTACCATCCAAATTATATGAAGGTTGAGCTAATAAATTTACGTTAGGATTAACGTTATTTACGGCTAAAGGCGCTACATTAGTTGTGCTACCAGTAGTGGACAATGCCAATTCATTGCCTAAATCATTCATAAAAGTTGGATTTACTGATGTGATACCTCTCATATCATAAGTTGGTTCATCATAATCTTTTCCAAGACCAAATCTTCTTCCAAGGCCTCTTATAAGATTTCCTAAAAATCCACCACCTGTAAAGAAACTAAATAAACCACCGCCTCTTGTATTTCTCATAGCTCTTTTTGCAAATCTATTAGCAGGGTCTCTAGAGTATGCTTTAGCTGCAGCTAATTCTGCTGGTGAAATTGTATTTCTACTGTCAAAAAAACCTGGATTAACTCTTTGTCCTGCACCCGCTACAATCGCTGCATTTCTAAAATCTTGTGCAGACTTTGGAGTAACTCCAGGTGGTAATGCTGGACCTGTACTTCCTCTTTGAAACTCTGTTTGAACTTCTCTTCTGTCTCTTTCATTTCTGCTACCTGTTTCAGCTGCACTAGCTGCTACACCAGAAACATTTTGACTTTCATCTTTAGATCCATAACCATTTAAACTCATAATACCAGATGGTCCTTTGTTAACACCACCTTTTAATGAGTTGTGTAAATCTTCTTTAAGTAATAAATTTTTTTCTGCTTTTGTAATATAAGCTAGTTCTGTTTCAGGATGATCTGGACTAGATTTCCATTTTATAGGGGCGGTAACTTGTTTTTGTTTACCTAAATAATTTTGCACCCCACCTTGTAATACTGGTTTTGCCATTATTGTGAATAACTCCCATTTTTGTAACCAATCTCACGATTAGCATCTTTTAATTTTTCTATATCTTCTAAAACTTTATCCATTTGTTTTCTTAAAAACTCGATGTTTACTTTGTTTAAAGCCATTGACTCAATGTGTGTATTAAGCTTGTCCGTGGTCTTATAAAGATCCTCGATCATCATATATTGCTCAGAATCCGCGGGCAATGATCCTAGTTGTCCACGTGGCCATTTTATTCTAAACTCTGTATTTTCTTCAAGATCTTTTTCCATAATCTGTATACGAGTATCTGCAACATTGAGACGTTCTATAATCTGAAAGTAACCCATGGTGCCGAGTGCCACGATTATTATCAGGCTGGCAACCGTCTTCATTGGCATTTGCACAGCGGCCTCTTCAGATATGTTTAACGGTTTTTTATTCATCTTTATCAGAAGATGCACCTAACGATGGCATCTTAGCTACCTTTATTTTAACAGATCTTGTTACATGTTCTCTTTGTGTATCTGTATCTGGGTTGTTAATATCATCCTCAGCCTCTTGGTCTGAGCCATACTCATAATTTGTTTGTGTATTTCTTAAAACTATTTCAGCTTCACACTTAACAACAGGTACCTCTTTACCATCAATTGTTACGTATTCTACTGATCCTTCTTCTTTAAAAGCCATAATTATTCCCTGTTTATTTGTAACACAGAAATTACAATATGTAACCTATTTCCTGTAGCTGCAGTTGCCTTTAGAACCTCACTTTCTTGTAAGACTATAGGCTGTGACAGCAATTCTATTGTCTCATTAGCAGATATAGCCTTAGTTTTAAACAAACTAAAGACGTTTGCTGACGCGTCTGTTAGCGTCAAAGTTATAGTATCCGCGTTCCCCGAGTCCTCAGATACTAATATTGATTTTACTATACCAGTTGTTGATGCAGGCACTGTATATACAGTGGTTACACCATTAGTTGTTAAGTCTTTTTTAGCGTTTGTAAATACGTTAGCCACCTATAAACCAGGACACTCGTTCCTGCTCCTGTTTTACTTCATCCAAAAATGTAGAATTTAATTGATCTTTCATAATTGTCAAAGCTCTGTTAATTTGTTTTTGGTTTGATACATCGTATTCTTCTTTTGGTTCTGGTAATCTTATATTTATTTTAGTCATTATCTTCTACCATCTGGTTGCACATCTAGTTTTAAAGTGCCAAATCTCCAAGACTCACTAGCTGTATCGTTTTCTATTTTAATATTTATATATCGTCCTCTAGCTCTAGTATCTTTTTTAATTGTAGTAGAGTTAATTGTAAAAGGACTTAATGCTGTATTAGTTTGAGTTTCTTGTGGATATCTTTTTACACCTAGTGTTACTTTTGCATTACCTTGCAGTGATTTAAAATCAGGCACAAACCTTCTCATTTTTATAAATGTTTCACCAGCAATAGCAGGTGCAATTGGGTTTCTAGATCTTCGTTCTATATCTATATCATATGATTTTATAAATGATGTAACTGATGTAGTTGTACCATTTGGATTTACTTGATCTGTGCCTACTTCGTGTTCAAATAATGTTGTTTGTCCTAGTCCTGATTGACCTACAATTGTAGGAAATGTGCCTGAAGAATTTACATCATACTTAGTTGCAAAAGGTTTTGGATATATTGTTGCATCTACCCAGCTAGTTCTAGATTCTGTACCAGTGTACCAAACACCACCTACTACTCTTGTTAGTGCAGATTCACCAAAGTTAAGTACAACATATTTATCATTGTAGTCAGAACCTGCGCTTGGGTACCACCAAATAACTTCTGTAAATAAATTATTTAATCCTGCATTTACTTGTTGCCCTTTTGTAGTGTCTATATTTTTAAACACATGGTCTTCTACAGTGCATGGTAATGATTTCACTGTACCATCAAATGCAAAGAAACCTTTAGGTGACATCCAGTAAGCAACACCATCAACTTCAACACATGAATTTTTACCTATCAAACCACAGTTTGTACCCACTTGTTCAAAACCAAACGTAAACGGAGCCCCAACAAATTTCATAGTATACAATGCATTATCTGTAAAAATTAAAATAGTTTCTTTTGCTTTTAGTGCACCCATAATTTTTGTACCATCTTGCAGTCTTTGTGTGCCTGCAGTATTTGTTGCTGTAGGTGCATACGTATTAATTGCTTCTTGATCAGAGAATCTTATAAACATATCGTCTTGTGTTGCTGTGTTACCAATAGTTGTTTCTGTTGCAAGATGTATTAAGTGTCTAGTTGTTGGTGATACAAGTGTAATTCTACTTGCTGTTGGATTATTATTAGTTTCAAAACTTGTTGTTGTAGTTGATGCACGATTATTTAATGCAGACGCAGCACCACCATTCCATGTAAATGTTTTACCGTTTGCGATAGTTGCAATTAATACTTCTCCAAAATTATCTAATGACCATAGTCCTGGTTCTAGAGATACATCAGAAGCTGTTGCAGCTTCACCCCAGTTACCATCTCCCCAGCTAGCAACACCCCAACCATAACCATATGTTTGTGCTCTTGGTCCTACAGGTTCGTAAGGTTTTAAACTTAAACTACCACCAGTAGAAACTGTACCTGATGCATTAGATGATTGAGTAATCGTAAACGTACCTGTTGTAGGCACTGTTATAACTTGAAAGTTTTTATCTTCAAAATCAGAATTACTAAAACCTGTACCACCTGGCAAAGTAACATTATCTAATTGTACAATATCTCCAACAGCTAAATTATGTGCAGCTTTTGTAATTGTACATGTAGGTGAACCATTTGTAGTTGCAATTGTTGCAGAAGTTAGTGTTGTCTTTAATGGTGTAATATCATGAAGCTTACCTTCAAAGTATATTAATAAAAATTTATCCGTACCTATAGCAACATACCTGTTACCTTCTAGATCTGTGAAAGCGTGCATTGCTCTCGATACACCTACTATTGTATCTGTAACAAGTGATGACCATCCACCTACTTTTTCTGGTAAACCATATCTAAATCTAACATTGTCAGAATCAACCCAACGGTTTTCTGCACCAGAATCAGAAGATTGTTTATCTATTCCAGGAAGAAAATTATACTCAACTAGAGCCATCTGCTAGCTCCTATATTTTATCTTTGTATGCCCAGCCTCTTGTTGCATTTACATATACTAAAGTAAAAGCTGCACCATTTGTATTAACTACTAAATTAGAAGCTGCTCCTAATATGTTTGAGCCATTTCTTGCAATTGTAAGATTGTTAGAGTTAACATTGTTTCCACTATCAATAAAGGTGACTTCGTTACCGATAGCAGGTGACGCTGGTAGGGTTACTGTTACTGAACTATTGATACCGCCTGAAGATGTATCAATTAGTAACTGATCTCCATCTACTGCAGTATATGCTCCTGGTACTGTGTAGTACCCTTTATTAATTAAACCTTTATTAACGTTTGTACCATCTGAATATACCAAAGACTTAGATCCAATTGGTAAGGCTATCCCGGTCCCTGATACAGTTTTAATTGTTAATGTGTAATTACTTGATGATCTAGCTGTAGCATCTTCTATAATAAAAACTCTTTCTGCAGAATCTGGCATAGTAACTGTTCTGTTAGCTGCTAGAGTTCCTGTTAGTTTAAAGTATAAATTTTTACCATTTGATACAGCATGGTTTGATAATGCTAGAGCAACATCGCTGGATGCCACATCGATAGCTATATAACCACTAGCTGCTTGTTCTAATATTTGTAAGTTTGTGTTTGTAATTGTACCCCAGGTACCTGATTTTTCACCTGTTGTAATTAGTTCTAGTTTTAAATCACTTGACGTACTTGATGCCATAATTCTCCTATGGGTTTAATGGGTCAATAGGTACCCATGTCCCTGTTGCGTTTGGATCTATATCATTCCAAGATACCACATTAACGGTACCATTGGCAAGGTTAATTCTGCTACCTGTAGGGTTAACTCCAAAGTCTACTTCAGCGTTTCCTATAGCAATATTTACCCTTTTACCAGTAGCTAATACCACAACGTTTTGAATGCCGACTCCGGCAAAAGTTGTAGCTGAAAACGATGTTGCTCCAAAAAACATATTACGGTATCTCCACCCAAGTTTGTGTTGCGTTTGTAGGCACTGCTTCCCACATTCTTAACGTTATATCAGATGTACCTAACTCAAGTCCTTCACCAGAAGGTAGCGCTTTTGCCTTAGCTAATACGGTTACATCACTTGTGCCTATATTAAATCTTTTACCAGATACAATTGCTGTTGCATTTGCCTTAGCTGTTGCATTACCAAGAGCTACTTCAAAACCATTACCAGTAACAGATAAATTACATTTACCGATAATTGTAACATTACCAATACCAATATCATATCCATTGCCTGTTATGGTTGGTACAGCACCAGCTTTTGTAGTAACTGTTCCCTTAGCTATTTCAAAACCTTTTCCTGTGACTGGTACATCTTTAGGTATAGAAGCTTGAGCATTACCTATTCCTAATTCTAGACCGTTACCTGCTAAGGCCTCTCTAGCTTTACCAATAATTGTTACATTACCGGTAGATATATTTACTCTATTACCTGTAACTAAAAAATTAGCATCTCCAGCTATTGTAGAGTTACCAATAGTTACATTGATCCTTGATCCAAGGACATTGACGAATGCGTTAGGATTAAACCCTACATCTGAGAAGGGTGCGGCTGCAAAGGGTGTAGCACCGAAGTACATGCGAGATTACCTCGCTGTTGCTGGGACGTTATTAGATCCTACTAATGATTGGCCAAATGCTATATAGGAATATGTAGCACTTCCATTGTAATTGTCATTTGTATTTCTAAATTTAATTCCATTAGATAAAAGATCTATTTCTGCTGTTCCAACTTGTTCAGCATTACTTAAATTAGGAAAAAATCTTGAAGTATTTAAATTGTAACCAGGTCTTTTATTATCAAATATGTTCCAGTTGTTAGTTGTACTTGTAACTTTAAAAATAACAACAGAAGGTGCAAATCCTGTGTAAACAAATGCTCCATCATTAGCACCATTACCAGTATAAGTACCAAACTTGCTGTAACCAGTTTTTTCTGCGAAACAGTAAGCTATAAAATTATCTCCATTATTTGAACTAGCAAAAGTATTATTCATTGTAAAAGTAGTGTTAGAAACAGCAATCCAAGTAGAAGTAGAGGCTTCTGCAGCAGTGGTGCTTAAAAATAGATATTTACTTGTTCCAAGGCCTTTATGATATACTAACCAATTTTGAGCATCATCTAAATTTTTTATTATTATCAGACCAGGAGTTGTGCCTAAACCGTGACCAAATGTAGAACCATTCGTGTTTGTACTATCGTATTTAACA
>VTLG01004281.1_pt1 | contig 27241 bp, 37 predicted proteins | sample 4694571 | NCBI WGS metagenome assembly VTLG01 (sample SAMN12604809, study PRJNA352737) | marine metagenome | biome: ENVO:00000447; feature: ENVO:00000209|ENVO:00000569|ENVO:01000036; material: ENVO:00002151; isolation source: viral sequences binned using virsorter ...
AAAAACTTTTGATTACAAGAGGCGAGTTTGAGATAAAAGCTAGGCAACAATCTTTAAGTCATGGGCTAAAAGACAAAGGATTTGCTTGGACTAGAAGAATAATAGCATTAACTGCTATATTTGCGATTGTTCTTTTACCAAAACTTGTAGCAGTGTTTTATCCAATGGTTGATGTAACAGTTGGATATACAAACTGGCAACCTGGATTTTGGTTTTTTAAAGAAGGAAGAGAGGTTTTTGAGTGGGTTACTTTTCAAGGTTTGGTCATAACGCAATTAGATACCAATTTAGTATCGGCTATAATTGGCATGTACTTTGGTGGTAGTTTGGTAAAACGATAAAGATTATTATAGAAAAATGGCATTATCTAAATACATATTAAGACCTGGTATCGATAGAGAAGGTACTGAGTATAGCAATGAAGGCGGTTGGTTTGATGCAAACCTAGTTCGCTTTCGTAAAGGTTTGCCTGAAAAAATAGGTGGATGGACTAAAGATATTTCTAATTCTTTCTTAGGCCTGTGTAGAGCATTGCATGCTTGGGTTAACTTAGACACCACAAAGTTTTTAGGCTTAGGAACCACTTTTAAATATTACATTTTATCAGGAGACACCTATAACGATGTCACTCCCATAAGAGCTACAACATCTGCTGGAGATGTGACTTTCTCTGCGACAAATGGTGATGCAACGATTACTGTGGCCGATACAGCACACGGCGCAGTAAAGAATGATTTTGTTACTTTTAGTGGTGCAGCATCTTTAGGCGGCAACATAATTGCTGCTGTATTAAATCAAGAATACCAAATAGCAACGATTGTTAATGACAATAGTTACACCATTGAAGCAAAAGATACGTCTGGCGCTACAGTCACTGCTAATGCGAGTGATTCAAGCAATGGTGGATCGAGCACTGTTGGAACATACCAAATTAATGTAGGAACGGACGATTATGTCCCTGGTTCTGGTTGGGGCGCAGGCACTTGGGGAGGTGGAACTTTTGGATCCGTTAGCGCATTGTCTGCAATTAACCAATTAAGATTATGGTCACACGATAATTTTGGCGAAGATCTTCTTATGAATGTTCGTGCAGGCGGTATTTATTATTGGGACACCAGTGCCAAAACATTGGGAACAGACAGAGCTGTGGCTTTGAGTGATTTATCAGGCGCTAATTTGCCTCCTACAAAAGCGCTTCAAGTATTGGTCAGCGACATTGACAGGCATGTTATTTGTATTGGAGCCGATCCCTTAAATGACGGAGGAACAGCTAGGACTGGATCAATTGACCCTATGTTTATTGCTTGGTCTGATCAAGAAAACGCAGCCGAATGGGAACCAAAACTAACAAACACTGCTGGATCTTTTAGATTGTCATCAGGATCATCCATTGTTGGCGCATTAAGAGCAAGACAAGAAACGCTTGTTTGGACAGATAATTCGTTATATTCAATGACATATGTCGGTTCTCCCTATACTTTTAGCACAAACTTGGTTAATGAAGGCGTGGGTTTGGTTGGACCTAAAGCTTCAATCAATGCACCCGATGGCGTGTTTTGGATGGACATGAAAGGATTTTATTTTTACAACGGCGCTGTGGCAGCGTTGCCATGCTCTGTGCATGATTATGTTTTTAGCGATCTAAACATTACTCAAGCATATAAAGTGTTTGGTTTTCTAAATAAAGCGTTCAATGAGGTCGGTTGGTATTATTGTTCAAGCGACAGTTCTGAGATCAATCGTTATGTTGTTTACAATTATCTTGAAAAAACTTGGTCAATTGGCCAGTTATCAAGACATGCTTGGTTGGACGAAGGCGTTGAAGATTATCCTAGAGCAACCGGAACAGATACTTACAACTACTTATACAAACATGAAACAGGCAACGACGCAGATGGATCACCTATGGATAATGTTTATATTGAGTCCAGTAGCATGGACATACAAGAAGGAGATTACTATACGTTTGTAAATCGAATTATTCCTGATATTCGTTTTACAGGCACAAACAGTGGCGCAGCTATGAATGTTGTATTGAAAAAGAAAAACTTTCCAGCTGAAAGTTTAAGCACTGCATCGACCACTTCTATTACTTCTTCGACCACTAAAATCAACACAAGAGCCAGAGCCAGACAAGTTGCAATACGTTTTGAGTCAGACGATGACAATTCTGCTGGATTAAGAGAAGGGTTAGGATTTCGTGTAGGAGCCACTAGAATGGAAATCAGGCCTAACGGTAGGCGTTAGTGGCAAAACTTCTTGAAACGAGGCTTCCTGGCGCTGTAGGAGAGGTTTCGCCTGAACTATACAATCGTTTAGTTCGTATTTTAGAGTTAAACTTAGGCGGATTTGATCCAACGGCAACACCGCAATACACCTTAACAACGCTTTCAGAAAACAAATTTAACCCTGGCGATGTCATTTGGAACCTTAATGCAGGCAGTTTACAAGTTTTTGATGGCTCTAAATGGTATGACATTTACTCTGGGACCACTAGAGGAGTCAGCGCAACAGGAGCTGTTGGTTCGCTTTCGGTAAGTACGAATGGGGCAATATCCGTTGATTTATAACTTAAAACATAGATATACTATAGAGATTCTCGGCTCGTGGGATCTTCGCAAACTTATGTGATGCGAAAATGAGAGAAGACATTGCAGAACAATTAGGCGTAACTCCAACACCAAGTGGTTTGGAAGTTCTTTTGCGTCAATCCGAAAACAATAAAATGGCCAGTGGCGGCATTGTGAACATGGCCAATGGCGGCGCTGCACTTAGTGTTTTATCTGGAATGTTAAATCCTGGCGGTTCAGGAGGATCTCAATTTGACCCATCAGGAATGTTAACAGCGGGTGCAAATGCATTGACTGGAGGTGGTTTTGGTGTTGTTAAATATCTTGCTGAGATTTTAAACAATAGACAATCTTCAAATCCTTTACCAAATCCTTTTCTCGATTCAGATTCATCTGTTAGGCCTGTAGACCTTATGTCTGCTGGTCCTTCTTACTATGGTTCTATGATGAGAATGTCTTCAGGCGTAGGAGAATTCCCTGGCGGAAAAGGCGGAGGCAAGGGCGCTGGCGGACTACAAGGTATATATCAACGAAAGATTAGAAAAGAAAATCGTAAATTAAACAGATTAATTGACAGATTTGCAGACACGCCCTTTGCACAAACAGTAATGAATTTTGTAAACAGAAAAAAAGAACAAGGTTTTGGATCGGGTGCATACGATGCATTTGATAGAGTGGCTGCAAGCCCTCCAATCAGTTATGCTTCTAGCACAGGCGTGCCTAGAGATTTACTTAATTTTAAAGAACTGAAAGAATATTATAAAAAACACGGCACTTTTATGAAAGAAGGAGCGCCTGTACCACAATATGGGGATGATTAATGGCTACTGATCAAACAATTGGATTACCACCTCTAGGAGGATTTTCTGGTACTGACGACGTCAGTGATGCGGCGGTTATGGCCGCAATAATTGAAGCTTACGGAGGAGGTTCACTTAGCGGTACAGATGATCCAGATATTCAAAACGAATTATTTGAAGAAATTATTGCCATGCACAGCAACCCCGAAGACATGGAAAACTACATTGGAACCAGAGAAGAAGTTATTGAACTTTTAACTCCAGCAACAATGGAAGAGATTACAGTTACTGAGAAACCTCCATTCGGTTACAGGGCTTTAAGTTTGTACGATGATATTATTGATGAATTTAAAAATATAACTGATAAAAAAACCACTGAAAGTTTTGTTACAGATCCTGAAAACACTATTGGGATTACAAGCCTTCTTAGTCCTGGTATAGAAACCATTAATGAAAATATTATAGACCCAATTAAGAAATATGCAGGTCCAGTTTCAGAATATTATGGCATAACCGATACTTTAGAAAATTTTGCAGACACAGTTAACGAACGGTTTAGAAATGCTGGAGATGCTGTTAAAAGACAGTTATATGAAATTTATGGAAACGAACCTTGGTTTGAAGGAGAATATCCTGTTAGTGAACCTACTTTTGATACAGATAAACTAGGCATAAGGGAAGGTGGAATATCTGGTCTTGACCCTGATGATATACCAAACGCTGGCAATCTTGATATTGACGACCAAGGCAATATTATTAGCACAGCAACAACCGATGGAACAGATAGCGGAACAACTGACGGAACTGGTGACGAAACTGGTGATGAAACTGTTGAAGGTGAAGACGGCGGAATCAAAGGCATGTTATCCAAAGCTTACGACAAGCTTGGAATACAAGGAATTTTAGGCATACTTTCATTGCTCGGTCTTGGCCAGTCAATAGGACAATCAGGACGAGAAGATTCTATGGGTGGAGGTGGCATTGGATCATTTAGTTCTGGTCAATTTGATCCATATGGATTAGGAGCCACTGCAAATTACGGCGCTATGCCTGGAGGCGGTGTCGGACAACCAATGTATTTACCAAATACAAATGCACCGATTTATTATCCATTTGCTTCTGAAGTCACCAAACAATACAACGCACAACAAGGCGGACCGTTCTCGTTTACAGCAGGGCCACCACCAGGAGCAATGATTCAAAACCTAACATCACAAAGAATCCCTGGGGTTCAATATGTGGCTGAAGGAAAGTTTATAAGGCGCAATGGATTAACCGAAGGTCCAGGCACTGAAACCAGTGATGATATACCAGCCATGTTATCCGATGGTGAGTTTGTGACCAATGCTGAAGCGAACCGAGGCATTGGTGCAATGGCATTGCTCAATCAAGGCATGCCAAAAGAGGTTGCAATGGACCCAGAGCAACAACGATTAGCAGGCGCTAGACAAATGTATTTACAGCAAGCCATGGGACAACAGTTGGCTAAACAAATGAGGAACCGATAATGACGACTTTATCAACCACACAAGCAATATATCCACAAGGCATAACCGCACCACAGGCAGGTTATAAGTTTTACCAACCTTACTATGAAGACTACACAAGGAGATTAGGCGCAGGTGTATTCGGCACACCAGGTGGTGTAGGCGGCTTAATTAATCAGCCTCAAGACATTCCATTGCAACAAACGGCAGGAATGACTCCATTAATGATGATGGCTAGACAAGGGCTTATGGGAGCCGGTCCTTATACGCCTGCTTATAAAACTTCTGCTCAACTAATGGATGAAGCCGCTGGAGGGTACCGGGCTTCAACAGGTGGGTTTGATCCGTCAAGAATGATTTCTCCATATTACGATCCATTTGAAAGCCAAGTTATAGATGACACATTAAGCAGAATGAGAAAAACATCTGCTCAACAAGACATTGCAGGCCGTGCACAAGATGTAAGCAGCGGCGCTTTTGGCGGTTCCAGAAGCAGATTGTTAGCAAAAGAAAGACAAAGAGAGTCGGATCGAGGCATCATGCAAGCACTTGCTGGCATCAGAAGTCAAGGATTCCAAAGCGCTAGAGATGCAGCAATGGCTGAAAACGCTAGGCGTATGGCTGCCATGAGTGGTGCTGCTGGAGGCTTGGGCGGTATCGCAGGACAAGTTCTAGGGTTAGGCGGTCAACGACAACAAGAAATGATGAATTATTTGCAAATGATGGATCAATTTGGACGAGGAGGAAGAGACATTTACGAAACAGGTCTAAGCCGAATCCAAGACGCAGCCATGAGAAAAGCACAAGAGCCTTGGGAAAGAATCATGAAAGGCATGGCAATCTTGCAAGGCATGAAGCCAGGTGAGTTGATTGGCGGATACGACACTAAAATATATCAACCTCAAATGTATCAACAACCGACGAGTGCTGGAAAAACTGTTCAAGGCATTGGTAGTTTGTTAGGTCTTGGTAAAGGCATAGCTGATATTTACAATATCTTTAATCCAAAAGATGTAGCCACGGGCGGTTTTATGGAAAAACCTAAAGACTACAAAGATGGCGGTATTGTCAGTGGGATTGTTCCAGTCAATATGCAAGACGGTGGTGATGCAAGTGTTGAGCAACAATTAAAAGAACTTCCTCCTGAAGAACGACAATCTGTATTAGATTTTATTAAAGAAAATCCGCTTGATGCAGCAGCTTTGGCATCTTTAGCAATTCCTGTAGCGAGATGGGCAGGAGCGGCACGTTTGGGTACAAGCGCTGCTGGTAGATTGTTTTTGGGTGGAAAAAAAGTAAAAGCAAAAATTAAAACAATTGACGGAAAGAAAAAAGTTCAATCAAAAGCTGGGGATTATTATGATGTAGATTCTCCGCAAGGCAAATCAATACTAGCTGGAAAAACAGAAACCACTAGAGGTTTGGTTGGAAGAGCAAGAGATCTTATTATGAGAAATAAATTAACATCTGGTCTTCTTGGGGCGGCTGGTGTAAGTAGGTTATTTGACGGCGGTGAAGAAGAGGCAGAAGAAGTGTTGGCAGATCCTGATGCAGAGCTTGAAAAACTTAAAGAAATTGAAAGAGTAAAACAAGAAGAACTCAGAGAAAGAGAAAAAAGCAGAATTTTCCAAGACATCGTTAGCACCACAGGTCGCCTTGGTGAAATGATGAATGCTCCAGGCACGAGAGAAGTTAATCTTGCTGATGCAGCCAATATCTTTGCAGAAGAAAGAATGGGTCTTCCTCAGTCTGATCAAGCCAAAGAAATTGAAGAACTGTCTAGAATGTCAGGGTATAGTCCTAAAGAGTTGATGGATATGACTGATTTGTATCAAGGTAAGGTTGTAAACAAAGAAGACTTGAAAACACAGTATATAAACACAGCTTTTGAGCGGTTCGGTGTTAACTTTGAAAAACACCCAGAGCACATTGATATGGGTGGAAGTAAAACAGGCGCACAAATTAGATTAGAAATCATGAATATATTAAACATGATGGGCACAGATGAGCTGACATCAATGTTAAAAAATATTAATGTGCCTACAGTTATAGAAGACTAATGCCTGTAACAGTAAAAGTAGGCGGACAGCTTTTTACTGTCAATAGCACAGACGATCCAGAAATCGCTAGAAAAAAAGCAAGACGAGAGTTAAGAAAAAGAACAGGTGATTACTCAGCATTGGGCGAAACTTTTGTAAAAGGTCCAATCTATGGAATAACCACAGGTTTAATTCAAGGGCCTGTTGAGTTGGCAACGACTGCATATGATTTGGTTAAAGGAACCGACTATACATCTGATGTCACAGATTATTTTGAAAAAGTTAAGATAGAAAAACCAATCAGTACAGCTGGAAATATATCTTCTGCTTTATTTCAGTTTGGAGCACCAGCAAGTATAGCAACCAGGATGGCTCGTAAAAGTTTACTTAGGCCAAAGACTGGAAAGCTATTTGATCAAAGAAGTAAATATGTCACAAAGCCAACCTTTATAAAGCACACAGTTGCGCCAGTAGCAGCGGCTGATTTTGTTGCAACTACAGCAGATACTCCAGAATTAGGCATTGTCAAAGGAATGTATGACAAAATGGATCCAAACTTTTTTGGACCCAGCAATCCACAAAATGAAATAAATCTTTTAGATGAAAAAATTAATGCGTCAAATCGAATTGCTCAAAGATTTAGAGTAGGCGCAGAAGGTGCATTAATTATGTTGGGTTTGCCAGCACTTTGGAAAGGTTTAAAAGCAGCCGGCGCTGGTGCTGCTAAAGTGGCAGGACAATCTGAATCAGCAATGTCTGCTGCTAGATGGATGCAAGACAAAAAAAATAATTTAAGAAACATCATGGATGAAGGTCAAATGAGAGGAGATAAGTTGTATAAAACACTTTCAAAGTTTCGCCCACAAGGTGCTTTCACAACTGTTGAAGCAGCAGAAGCAAAAGCAGCAAAGACTGCTGCTGTTAATAAAGAGTTAACTCAATTGGAAAACAATTTAGGAAACTTATGGGGCGGTTTTAAATGGCTTAATAAAAGCGGAAAAATGTCAAAAGATGAACTAGTGGATGTGGCAGACAACATTAGAAGAGCAACTTATGGAGTAGAAAAAAAAGTCCGAGATGAGGCTGTAGAAAATCTCAAAAGAATTGATGAACAATACATGACAAAGAAAAATTGGTTTAAAACTGTAACAGAAGATGTCAATCCAAAAACAAAAGAAATAACATGGAAAGAAGAAATATCACCCAAGTTTTCATTTTCTAAAAATGCACAAAGAACTCGAACACAAATTGATTCTTTAAGTAAAGAGCTTCTTAAAAACAAACAATATTTACCAGGTGGTTATGCTGAAGCAATTGAGGCAAATCTTGAAAGATATGGTTATCAGGCTTATCGAGCTTTTATTGATAATGTCGATCATGTGGTTCCATACAACAGTGCCAAATGGAAAAGCGCTAGGGAAGAACTAATAAAAAATCAAGTTGTAAAGCTAACAACACAAGAAATTTCTAACATTAAACCAGAACAAGTACAAAAATTGTTAGAAGAAAAAGCAGATGTAGTGTTAAGAGATTTGTTAAAGAAAAGAAATTTTGACAATGCTTTTATGGTACCAGAAATGTCTTTAGATGGCGTGAAAGTAGGTCTTTTAAAAGACAAAACACTTCAAAACTTGCCAGAGTTAAGGCGTTTTTTAGGTCAGATAACGGGTAAGAAAGGTGACGCAACGGAAAGAATTGCAGAGTTTCAAATGCAAACCACAGCTACAATTGAAAATTTAGCAAAAATGACATCGAGCATGCGTTACCTAGACGATGTTGCTGACATTAATCAAAGATTAATTGGTCAAAACAGTAACAAAAGATTTTTATATGACAACATTGACGATGTTCCAGAAAACATTAGAGCTGGCTTTCTAGACGAGTTTGGAATGCCAGTTACAATACCCGATGAATTAAGGTTTGGCCCAATTGCTGGAAAAATTACAACTCAAGGCATGGCCGATGCTTTGATTGGTTCACAAAGAGGATGGTTGGAACAAGCTCCTGGCGTTATGGGAAAAGCTTGGGCTGGTTTTTTGGGGTCAAAAGGTTTAATTCAAAAATTTAAAACTGTATACAGTCCGATCACTCAAGTCAGAAACGCAACCAGTGCAGCTTTATTTGCTGTAATGAATGGAAACGTAGCCAGTGGGAAGACTTTGCAAGATTCTATGATGATAGTATTTGACATGTTAAAAAAGACACAAGGAACAAACATGTCGTCTTATTATGCCAATGCTCAGAAAAAAGGAGTGGTTCAATCGGGTGCAAAAATTGGAGAGATTGACAGTCTTTTAGACGATGCAGTTAAAACAATGGGCATCGGAGAAAACAAAGGTATATTTAGCAGAGCTTATAAAGCACAAAAAAACGATCTCTTTACCAGGCTCTATGTGGGTTCGGATGATTTGTGGAAGATAGCCAGTTGGGAAATGGAAAAAGGAAGATTGTTAAGGGGCTTTGACAATGCTGTTGCTAAGAATGCTGATTTTGTTATGCCCTCTAGTTACTACAGAGATCTTAGTCCAAAAGTTTTTAGAGAAGTTGAGAAAGCTGGAGGGAAATGGAACAACCTAAGTCCCAAATTAAAAAATGAAGTGATTGAAGAAATGGGTGCAGGCATTGTAAGAAACACTGTGCCTAACTATTCAAAAGTACCAGAGTTTATCCAGTCGTTAAGAAGAACGCCTTTCGGTAACTTTATTGCGTTTCCAGCTGAAACCATAAGAACTTCAGTTGCATCTACGTCTAGAGCGATTGATGAAATTGCAAGCGGTGTCCCAGAGTTGGCTGAGATTGGCATGCGTCGATTGATGGGCAACATGGCTGTTATGTATGGCATTCCAAAAGCAACTTACGAATTTGGTAAGTACATGACGGGTGCTGACGATGAGCAAGTACAGGCCTATAAAAGAAGTTTTGCAGCACCTTGGGAAAAGAATGCTGATCTTGTTCCAATGCGAACCGACAAAGATGGCAATATCGTAGAGTTTTTCAACTATTCTTATACCAACCCTTATGAGTATTTAAGAGGTCCTATAAACGCTGTTTTTAATGCAGTGCAAAACGGAGAGACTAGAGGCGATAAATTAAATGAAATATTAATGCAAGGCATTGTGGGAACAAGAGACAATCCTGGGGCAATCATAGAATACTTAGAACCTTTTGTTGGCGCTTCGATTGCAACCAATATTGGTTTAGATTTAGCAAGAAACACAACTTATGCTTCTGGCTCTGCTCAACGAATATGGAACTCAACCGATGACGCTGGTTTGGTTTCTCAAAAAATACTTGCTCACGTTGTTAATTCTGCTGCGCCTCCAATTTTACCGGCAACAATAAAGCCTGGAAGGCCTGGAGACATGGGTCCTTTGTTTTGGAAAGATTTACCTAGAGCAACATTAAATACTCTTGGTCTTGCAAACACGCCTTTAAACTCAAAAGGAATTAGACCAAACACTTACGGACAAATTGCCGAATCTTTTACAGGATTAAAAACCATTAAACCTACCATTGAAAGAACCTTGGGGTTTAGGGCGCTTGATGCCAAAGAACAAATGAGAGAAGCAGTGTCTTATTACACGGCTGCGGTAAGCAATCCAAATATATTAAATCCAGAAGAACATGTTAAGGCTCTAATGAAAACAAACGAAGCTAGGTTTGAAGCTGTTAAAGATTTATCTATGGCTATTGAGGATGCAAAATCACTGGGCGCAAGCGAAAATGAAATTTATGAAGTGCTTAAAGAGAAGAAAATATCTAAGCCTGAAGCAATTATGAACCATACATTTGTTCCTTATTATCCGTCTGCTTATCAAATTGAAAGAGAACTGCAAAAAGAAGGGGCAAAATTCCCAGAAGAAGAACTCAGACAATCGTTTATAGAAGAAATCAGACCGACGTTGCCAAATGTTGGTGCGCCTACATTTACGGCTCCAGCGCAACCAGGGAGAAGATTAACTGCTTTTGATAAAGCCCGAAGAGATCCAGAAGGTTCAGCGGCAGTTCTGTTGCGACAGAAAGAACTTGAAAAGCTTATGGGAATCTAGTGCGAAGACGCAGAGGGAGAAGCAAGTACGGTGCGATTCGTGTTGAATACGATGGCCATAAATTTGACAGCAAACTAGAAGCCGCTAGATACAAACAGCTCAGACTGATGGAGAAGGCCGGTGAAGTCAAAGACCTGGAGTTACAACCCAAGTTTCCGTGTGAAGTCAATGGCAAGAAGATATGCACTTACATCGCAGATTTTCGTTACAAACTAAGAAACGACAAAGAAGTGGTGGAAGATGTGAAGGGCGTGGAAACGGCTGTGTTTAAACTGAAGAAAAAACTGGTCGAAGCACTGTACCCAGATGTCACTATTGAGATCGTGAAGAATCCTCGGTTCTTTGTGATTTCTGATTTAGTTGACACAAAGTAGAAAATCATTGTAGAATCCAATCTCATTTAAATTAATTTGGAGAAAACAATGAAAAAAGAAATAGAAATCAAATGGTCTAAGAAAGAAGTTATCGAAAGACCCCGTTTGTGTCTTGGATCAGCCAAAGGCAGATTTAAGGAGAGAGAGCCAATAGGAGGCACATATAAAGTTGATGTGTATCACTGGGAAGATTACAGGCTTGAAAAAGAATTGGTTGGTAGCGACAGAACGTATCATATAGCTAAAGGAAATTTATACCTTTGTGATGAATATGGTGGCAAGCCACAGGCTAAGTGGTGGTTCAAAAAGAAAGAGGCAACTCAACACCTAAAATACCTTCTAGAAAACGACCTTATGGATCAATGGATTTGGGCCAACCCTGAAGATGAATTTATATTGGGCTTGATGGCATAACCATTTAATAACCGAACGTTCCACGTGGAACATTATGTTCCATGTGGAACATCTTTAGAGTTTTTTGCTTCTTCTCTAGAAATCAACATGTCCAGGTAGAACCTGGCTTTCTTATAATCCTCAAGTGTCTTGCCCTTATGTGGGGCACGCCAAATGTATTTAAAGATTTGCCCCTTGAGGTAGCCGACAAACTCAGAGGCACTCAGAGCCGATGCAATGGCATCGAGCGCTTCTATGCCCCCCTGAGTGTAGTGTGGTGGATGATTGACTGGATCGTCAGACATTCTCTGTCAGTTCCTCTAATCGTGTGTCCACTCCAAACTCTTCTCTGAATCTTAACAGTTTTTTCATTACATCAGAATCGTAATCTACTTTTGAGAGCTCTCGCATCTCGGCACTGGTAAAGCTGTTCATAGCAGCTTTTGATTTGGGGGCATTGGTAATGGATCTTTTGCCCTTCATGTAAGTCACATCGTCTTTGCCTTCGCTTTCAATCGGAAGGTTGACCAGAGCCGGCAACCAAATGTGGTCATCGCAATGGTTTCGTTGTGCTTCCTCGTCCAACATCTTATTCTTTTTGTTGCACCGCCAACCGCCTTCCCCTTCCATGACTGGCTCACTGAACTTGCAGTTTCTACAATTCACATCATCAGGCAGTCGCTCCAGGTTATATATGGCCTGTTCTTTTGGCGACATAAACTTTTTAATTCGATAATCGGTGGGTGAATATGGAGACTCTGGCGGTTCCGTTGCCGTGATGATTTTACGGGCTTTATTTATCATGTCTTCCAAAACCCCCTCTCTGGCTTCCACAATCTCCGTGTAAAGCGATGAATCGTTTTTGTTGTACACTACCACCAAAGCACGCTCCAAGTTAAATGACGCCATATAACACTGAATTTGTGTGGCATAGTTAAAAGACCATTGTTCGTAGCTTTCTCCTTGTTGCAGTTCGTTGAACCGACTGTTGTTGGCAGATTTGACTTCCAGAAGCATCACTTCTTCTGGTTTCTCTGGGTCAACATTCTTAACAACGCCGTCTGTAGACCCTCCCAAATGCCCAGCTAAATAGGAACATCGATATTGTTTTCCGTTCTTATCCAACGCCGATACTTTAATTTCGCTTTTCTTCAATGCATCCACAACCTGGTCTTCAATGCGATTGCCCAGATCAAACAGACGCAGTATTCTGCCATTGTCAATCAGCGGAAACGACCATCTAAACATGAGCCACAGCTTCCTGGGGTTGTCCCCAATGATGCTCATGCCCATGTGCATACGGTGTTTTTGTCCTGCCTGTTCTGCTTTATCAAATTCTTCTACTATGTTCATCCGTTCCTCTCAAGTGATTGTTTTATCCGTGATTTTGCAATCTCTGGCGCCATAATTTTTATCCAAGAATCTAAACTCGTATGTTTAGGCTTGCTGGTTTTTATAAACCAAATATCAGAATTGGTAAGTTTATAAGGGCCAATTTCAGTTACAAATATCATAATGTTATTCTCCTTTCTCCTGCATAAATTACTTTAATGTTCTCGTACTTCCCTTCCTTTTTGGTAAGGATGCCGTCGATGTGACTAAAAGCGCCTTTCTTGTTGATTAGCTCAACGGCTTCGTTAACGGTCTTCGGTGGAAACAAATCCATGGTGATTCTTTTCCACCTGGATTTAGCAAACTGATCTGCCTTGGGGTGGCCAAACATAAAAGGCAGTTGATATTGATTAAACATATCCTCGCATTCAAACACCACCTTGCAATAAAAGTTGCCCCCCTTGGAAGTAACCGAGTGAGCTGACACTCTGCTTACATTAAATATGTTTTCTTTTTTGTTTTTCTTCTCGTCCGACAACACATAGCCTTCGCTAGAAGAACCGCTCTTGGCTAGGCCAGGTGGTTTTCTTTCTGGTTGAAAGTGAAAAGACTGGGGCTTTGGAAACGCTTCACCGCATTCTCTACATTCCTTAAACGCTCTTGGGTTAACAGCAAAACAGCTCTCGCATATTTTAACTTTGGCGTGAGCACCCTCGTCTTCAGGTATGGCTTCATCCAAACAACCGTGGCGCTGCATATTCTCACCATAGTCCAACATCAAACAATTGTCTTTCCCAGGGTATTGGCGCATCCCTCGTCCACACATCTGAACATAAAGACCAAGACTTTGAGTCGGTCTTAGCAACGCCAAACAATCTGTGCGGGGCGCATCCCATCCTTCAGTCAACACGCCTACATTACATAGAGCATGTATTCTTCCGCTTTCAAAATTGTTTAGGATGCGCTCCCTTTCTTTTGTGGGTGTAGTGCCAGTGACGACCTCCGCTTTAATGCCTTGTTCTTTTAAAAACAAACACATTTTTTCAGCATGGAGAACTGACACACAAAAGAATACCGTTGCGGTTCGACCTTTCAGATAAGCTTTATCCATCCAGTCGTTGAATATTTCTAACATCAAAGGCTCGTTAATCGCCAATGCTTCTAGTTCGCCCTCTCTGTAATCACCGCCCTTAAACTTTAATCGTACCCCACTCGCATCAATCACTGCCTTGTTGTCAACGGCAAATGCAGACAAGCGAGAAAGGTATCCGTCTTGAACCAATTGAGGTATAGAAACCTGATAAGCAACCTCTTTAAAAAAATGATCGAGCTTGTCTCCATAGATATAACCTTGGCCCATTCTATATGGCGTAGCTGTTACGCCAATAATCCGACATGGCTTTTTCTCTCGCATTGCATCCAGTATCTTTCTGTATCTTGTACTGGCGCCTGGTGCAATATGGTGAGCCTCGTCAATAATAATGTAATCAACGCCTGGAACCGCATCCAAACGCTTTTGCGATGCCAGTGTGTCTCTAGACGCCACCAGGATCTGTGCGTCGGTGTCATAGCTTTTTAGTGAGGCGGCTAAGACACCGACAGGTGCGCTAGGCCACACCTTTAATAATTTGTCCTTGGCCTGTGAAACCAACTCTTGTCGATGTGCCAAGATCAAGAACCGTTTATTGCTAGAGCTTAACTCTTTAATCAAGTGTGAAAACACAATGGTCTTCCCTGCTGCCGTTGGTAAAACGAGCAATGGGTTATGGTCTATGGGCTTGGTTTGAAAGTATTTTAATAAAGATCCAAGCGCCTCTTCTTGGTAGTATCTTAATTGCATCAGTGTATGGTCTCTTCGTCGTCTGGAGTCTCATCTTTGTTGAGCGCATCGTTAATTTTTTTCAGTGACATATTCAATAAATTATATGCACTTTCTGGATTCGGTGCAGTAGATAATATGACATCAGGATGTATGAACACTAAAACTCTAGCAATGTTTTCTTCTGATATGCCACGCTCTTTCCATTCTTCGATTAAATTGTAGAAGTCATTGATCATGGCTTCTCCAGCTTTGATGCCGTCTTTAACCGACTGGCTTAACTCGTCGTCGTCTTTCATTTTTTTCGTTTTTTCATAACAAGCAAAGCATCGTCTAAAACTGGTTTGACACGTTTATAAGAAGATAAATACTTTTTGTCTTCAAAGGGAAAAGACAAATAAAAATAAGCCTTATCAAATTCTTTCGACAATTCTTTACACAAATGTTTTTGTATTTCATTGTTTAGGCTTTTATCAACATTTAATAAAACTTCTTCTGCAAGTTTTGTTAGTTTAGCTTTGTTCATTTGGTTCTCTCAATAACAACTTCAGCTGTTTTTCTTGCTGTTTCATAAGTTAATGTGTTGGCAATTAATAACATAGCCAATTGTTTTACTTGGTATTCGTCCAGGTCAGAAGCCATTATGTCTTCAAACACTGTAAATACATCGTACGTTCCTTTAGATTCTTTCATTTTGGTTTCCTAGATAGATGTGGCCTTTTGATAAACGAGAGGCCATATAAACTCGTGATCGGAGGTGATCTATGCAAAAATTAATCCCAATCTTCGATTGCATTACCTGTTGCGGTTGGTACCGATTGCTCGGTTTTCTCCGCAGTTTTTTCTTTTGCTGGCATTGCCTCAGTCATTTTGGGTCTGAGAAAAGCAACGATCTTGTTTGAGTCTCCCCACTCGGCACTTTTTTCAATACCAATCTTAGCCATAAACGTTTCCATCATTAGATTGTTTACAGCATCTTGGTTCAGCTCAGTGGCATCACTGCCTGTGGCAACCATCCATTGCTTTAAACGACTGATACCAACCGTTGGGTTCGCACCAGAGATGGTAAAGTTCTCCCAAACCACACGGTTTGCGTAGTTTTCACCTTGCACTCGGTATGTGACTTTGAGATATTTGTTTCCAGCTTTTGAAATCTTTTGCTCCCAATCCTCGGCCATTAGCTCGTAAGTGCCTTCCGGTATGGGTTCAAAACTGCCGCCAGTATCCTCGACCTCAGTAAGGTCTATATGAAAATCTTCAGACATTTTGTCCTCCTTTGTTTATAGATTCATTTGATTTAATGGTTGACTTACAGGCCTCAGTAAATGCAGACCAGGTAAAGTCTATTTTTTCAGGAAGTTGCAGTCTTGATTTGGCATCAAAAGCAGCCGTTCTCTTCGTGAATAAATATCGTTTGTCGCTGAATGTTTTGCCACGAGTTTTCTCGTTAAAGCCTTGTCCAGACTTAACGGTGGTGAACTTGTGGTTAGCGAAAAAATTGAAGTCGACCCAGGCACGAATCAAAGAAGATACTTTCTTGTGGGTGTTCAGCTCGTATCGATCGTATGGTTCGTGCTCTGGGTCAGCAAATGTGCGTATTTGGACGTGTGATAGTAGTATAACGTTCATCTTTTTGGCAACTGACAACGCCTCTAAGTTGTTGAGCATTCTGGCAAACAACTCAAAGCTTTCAGTAAAACCCTTCCCAAAACCCAATGCTTCAATGGTTTTGATGTTGTGGTTTTCTTTGACCTGCTCCTGACACAATCTCTCGGTTGCATCCGTGGTGTCGAGCACAACCGTTTTATAATCGTGTTTTTCACTGCCGAGCGTTTTGATTTGCTCCATCACATCGTTGTATGTTTCGCAGACTGGAAAGTGTGGTACGTCAATGAACCGTAGTCCATCTTCTGCACAAATGAATATTGGTTTAGGTGCGCCAGCGCCAAAGGTACTTTTCCCTATGCCATCGGTTCCTGTTATATTCATTCTCACTTGTGTGTATTCTGCTTGATTACTGATTTTATCCATTAGACTCATTTTGTCTCACCCCTTTCCACGATTCGTGGAGATTTAGATATTTTAGTTACTGCGCCTTTTTGAAAAAGTTCCGCATATTGTGGATAGTCCATGCAATAATTTTGAAATGCCTGGAGACCCAGAGTTTCTTTTGTATCAAATGGCCAAGCGTTGGCAGGAACCTTGTCTTTAATATCTCTAAGATATTCTTGGTCCCACTCAATCGATCTGCTGTATGCAACAGCAAAACCGTCAGCTGTCGCTGAACCGCCTTTGTTTGATAGGGTTTCAACATCAATCCCCAAGTCTGGGTGATTAAGAATGTCGTTTGTAATTGATTTTATTTGTCGATCAAGGTCGGCTTTTAGAGCCAATAATTCGTTGCGCTTTGATCGAAGCGCTTTTATGTCTTTCATGATTCTTCTCCCAAAGAATAAAACTTACTTCACTTACTTACGTTGATAAGAATAATTCCTTGCAATTCTCTTGTCAAGAAATTATTATCCTATTTTTGAATAAAAATTTTTTACATATAAGGGAGAATCAAATGGCCAGTATTAGAGTCACACTATCCGAGTACATACAAGACATAGGAATAGAAAACATCGCTAAAGATTTAGGGACTTCAGAATCCACAGTCAAAGCATGGAGATATTTTAATCGTGTTCCACGGATTAAACAAGCAAAACAATTAATGCAACATTCCAGGGGCATACTCACCTGGGACTCTATATATGGACCACCCGAACAGGTCGATTCTGACCGAGCTGACCGTCGCAATGCAGATGTTGCATAAAGGATTTATGTATGAGTTTGATTCTGAATGCGAATCAGACGTGGGAGGACATCAGTAAGGAAGCCAAAGATGAAATGCTCGACAGTTATTGGGAGCATGGATTCCATTTGATACCTTGCGGATCGAAAGAAGAATACATACCAGAATACTTTCGCAAAAGACACACGTTTGATACCGAAGAAGAGATAAAGTCTCGTTGGGCTAAAGCGCCCAGAGTGAAATGGGAGGCGTTTCAGCGCACCCAACCCACTCGTGAAGAGATGAACGATTGGATAGAGAAGTTTCCAAAAGCCAATTGGGCAGCACTTACAGGCATTAACTTTGTGGTTCTCGATGCAGACTCACAGGAAGCCGTTGACTTTATTGAAAGCAAAAAAATTACTGGCACCACATTGAAGCAAGTGACCCCCAGGGGGGGGATGCATTTCTTTTATAGTGTCAATCCAAACTATGAAATTAGAAACTCTGCTGGACAAAACAAGTTAGACATCAGAGGCGTTGGCGGTTATGTGATGATGTGCCCTTCGCACGATTACTTTTTTGTCAACGAAAGCCAAATACCTGTATCTGACATGGATGATTTGCCGTGCTTACAGCCAGAAGATTTACAAAAGATCTCTGAGTTTAACAATGTGGGCAAGGTTCAAAGCATTGTCACCGAGAAACTCGATGATGTCGGTACAAACATTGGCACTCGCAACGACAAGTTAGCCAGGCTCGTTGGTCGTTGGATCAAGGAAGGTTGGGGGCAGAGAGATATTTTGATCAAGGCTCAAGACTGGAACCAAACCAATGTTCCACCGATGTCACCGATGGAAGTCACAACAACCACTATGTCGATTGTGAACGGCCACATTAAGAGGCATCCAGAAGACGTGGAAATGGGAATGCTCAGATGGGAAACGAGCAAGTGGGAAGTGCACTTAGAAGACGAGCAGAAAGAAATACTGAAACAAGAAGATCCGATTGAGAACCTAGCGGAAGACAAAGAAGAGAAAGGTCCACTTGGTCTGATGCCTTGGAAAGATTTCAGCGCATTGGACATTGAGGTGCCAACAGAGTTTTGGGGCGATAAGTTTATCTTTCAAAGGGCCAGAGTGTTGATGATTGGTAAACCCAAGATTGGTAAATCTCATTGGTTGGGCGCTTTTGCGACAGCGGCTTGTACTGGCACCGAGTTCATGGGCAAGTCTTTTCCAAGACCGTTGAAGGTGATGTGGCTACAGGCCGAGATCATCGAGGCTTACATCACGGAGCGTGTGAACTTATACCTTACTCCGTATGAAACCCAGTCGGAATACATCGATGCTTTGGGCGAGAACCTCATTGTGAGTGGTCGATTGCGCAAAAACCTGCTTAAAGACAGCGACATTGACATGGTCAGCGAAGAAATCGCTTTCCATAAGCCCGACATTGTGATGTTGGATCCTTTCATTAACTTCTTTGATGGCGAAGAAAACTCCAATGCGGATATTCATAAGCTCTTGGGACGAGTGGATCGACTGATTGAACTGCACAATGTGTGTTTCATCATTGCGCATCACACAGGAAAGGATCGCCAGGACGACATGAGCTTTATGTCCGCTCGTGGCGGAAGTGTGTTTGCCGGTTGGTTTGACTCTGGCATTAAGTTGTTGGGAGAGAAACCCAATGTCACTTTGTTTTATGAAGCAAGGAATGCAAGGGAGCCAGAGAGTCATGCGGCTTACTTTAATTTTGATACGGGTCTTTGGAACACCGTTGATTTTGATGCAGAGAAACAGGTCGATGAGGTGGACATTGCACACACGGTGGCAAACTCAATGGACAAAACAAAGTTTTACACTCGTGCAGAGCTTGAATTACAGGCACGAAAAGCGCTGAAAGACCGAGGACTACCAAGTGGGGTGGGCAAAGGAAAGGCGGCTGTGAGTTATGTACAGAAATATTTGGGTGGCCGTGTGCTTACTCATGCAATTCCAGGCAAGCAAACGTGGCATTGGCTGGTTAACAATGAAGGCACAAAGCCTTGGGAGAATGAAGAATGAAATCAACTGGAAAACTAAAATATCAAAGTGGAAAAAATGAATATTCAATTATGGATACTTCTACAAAAGAAGAAGTCGAGCAAGTTGTATCGACTTCACCTTATTTTCAAAAACTCAAACTCGTAAAAAAACTAGATGAGCTAAATACTTTAGGCATGGACGATCAAACAATTGTAGGAACTTTAGGAATGGATATTCGCACTATACGAATGTTTCGTGAGAGTCCTGAATCCATGCGACCAACAACCTTGAAAAGAATATTGCTTGGTGTTGATGAAATTAAGAAACAACTCGAAGAATTAGGGGAGATAGTATGAAAGCATTGGGCGTATTTATATTTTTATTGGGGATGTTCATGTTTGCAAGTGGTTGGGTGTTTCTAGACCTGGCATCGTTGCCTTTGAAAAACGATCTGTATTCAATCGATGTGTTGGGGTTCTTTAACAATATGTTCTCAACAGACATGAGGGTTGCCGGTTTTCAATCGTTTATGTCTTTTATGTTTATCCTCATGGGTTGTTTGATTTGTTTTGCAGGTGCAATCATGATTCAAAGTCATCGAAGCGAAGAGACAGAGGAAGAAAGAATAAACAGAGAATTATGGGAGGGCGGCTACCCTCCTTACAACGATAAAAACCTAAGATATTATATGCCGAACTACGAGAGGGTCGGTAAGGGTAAGGTGTTTGGTCATTTCATTGCATTCCCTAAAGAAGTCATGCGAACAACCTACAATAAGATGGTGAAGTTGGGCATTGTAAACAAAAGCAGCAAGTTATGGCGAAACTAAAGGTAGTGCCGTTGACTCTGCAAGAAGCAAACGACTATGTGTATGATCATCATCGTCACAACAAACCCGTGACGGGTCATCGCTTTTCAATCGGTGCGATCCTGGACAAGGGAGATATTCTCGGCGTTGCTATAGTGGGGCGCCCAGTCGCAAGAGCGTTGGATGATCAGGTCACAGCTGAAATCAATCGAGTGTGCGTGGCTGAAGACAGTCCTAAGAACGTGTGTTCGTTTCTCTATGGTCGTTGTTGGCGCATTTGGCAGCAAATGGGCGGTGAGAGAATGATTACCTATACATTGTCAACAGAACCTGGTTCATCTTTGAAGGGTGCGGGTTGGCATATCATGGGCGAGACAAGGAAAAGAAAAAAGGAACATCTTTGGAATACAAGAGGACCTAAACACAAAGGCTATGTTTCCGAGAGAAAAGAACAAGAGGCGGACGGACAAATAAAGATTAGATGGGAAGTATGGAAAAGTTAAGAACATTAGACTTATTCAGTGGGATTGGGGGATTTTCCCTTGGACTGGACTCAACGGGCTACTTTGAAACGGTGGCTTTCTGTGAAATTGAGGAATTTCCGTGTAAGGTATTAAATAAACATTGGCCTAATGTGCCGATATATAACGATGTAAGGGAGTTAAGTTATGAAAAATTACAAGCAGACGGACTTATTTCAGGAGGAAGAGGCATTGACGTTATATGCGGAGGCTACCCGTGTCAGCCGTTTTCCGTTGCCGGACTTCAAAAAGGCGAAGAAGATCCGAGACACCTCTGGCCGGAATATTTTAGACTCGTTAGAGAATTACGTCCAAGTTACGTCATTGGAGAGAACGTGGGCGGACATATTCGACTCGGTTTGGATTCCGTACTCGAGGATTTGGACAGCGAGAACTACACCGTCAGGTGCTTTAGTGTTGAAGCAGCGAGTCTCGGTGCCCCGCACAGGCGTGAAAGAATCTTCTGGATCGCAGAAAATATGGCCGACAGTTACCCAGGATTCAGCGAGCTCACGGACGAAGAAATACAAGCAGGGTGGCACGCCCTTAACGGTAGCGGTTCAGGATTCGATGTTTCCCACGCCCAGTTCAAGGGATTGGAAGGGCGGTCACGGGACAATCGTGGAGGAGGACGGGAAGTATTATCGGGTATCGAAGACGACGGGCACTCGGTACGGCGCCAGGTTAGACGCACAGGTGGAGAAGATGGAGGAGCAGCAGCAGATGATGTTTCCGACACCCAGGGCGAGCGACGTGGAGGGCGGAATCGTGGAGGACGTCGAGCTGAACAATGGGAGCTTCTCAAGAAGGAACAAGAAGGGCGAACGTTGGGGCGTGAAGTTGAGAGATGCAGCGAACTACCTGGACAAGAAGGAGAGGGCGCAACAACAGATGTGGCCGACGCCCAGAGTCAGCTCGGCGAACGGTCCGAGTCAGAGGGAAATCAACGAGGGCAATCCGAAACGGCGCCTGGAGACAGAAGTGGCGATACAAGAAATGTGGCCGACGCCGACGACTCAAGAGATAGAACACCCAAACGCAGAACTAACGGAAACAGGGAGAAGACTATCGAAGGATGGCAAGAGCAGTCACAGTTTGAACTTAGCGGACACAGTTCGGCAAGAAATGATGCCGACACCCACGTCGAGGGATTGGAAGTCGGGGGAGGCGAGCGAAAAGACGCATCAACGGAACTCCAGGCCTCTGAACGAGAAGGTGATTCGAGATCACAAGATGATGTCAACACCGAATCAAACGATGCACAAGCAGGACGTTTTGAGCAAAGAGTATCATCAGAGGCGGAAGGCTCTGGGGAAACAAATTGGTCTTCCTGGGGAGGTGCACATGAACAAGAAGAGCAGCGAAGAGAAACTGCATTTGAATCCTACCTGGGTGGAGGGAATGATGGGATTTCCGCATGGCTGGACGGATCTTGGGAACGAGGAATCCCCAGAGTAGCGCCCACTAATAAATTGCGTGTGCCTCGATTAAAAGCCCTGGGTAATGCGGTGCTTCCGCAACTGGTTTATATGGTGGGCATGACGATTGTTTTGTCTACTAAGCGTAGTAAAAATGAGGAAGAATGAGGACATGAAAATGGGTCAAAAATGGGTCAAAACACATGGTATGGCTACTATTCGCAACTCGTACCATGTCCCTCTGAAACCCCTATATAATAAGGAAAGTATACATGGTACGGCGGTATGATTGTACTATGCCGTACCGCCGTACTGCCACCTCTGAAACCCCCGCAGAATATAGATGGTACGGTGGTACGGTGGTACGCTCTCCTAAAGGAGAGAGGAAAGAGTTGCTAAAGACAACATTCCCTCTACCGCTCTTCCTTGGACAGCGTTGAAAAAAAGAAGGAGACACAAAAAGTAAAATGAAACTTGATATAAGGTATGCCAAAAAGGAAGACTTGTCTTTCGTGGATTTCTTGCAGAAGAAGAATGCAAGAGATCTTTCTTTTTATCCTTTGTCGATTCTTGAAAGAGAGATAGAAAATTCTAGGGTGTTGTTGGCACTTGTCAATAATCAACACGCTGGGTATTTGTTTCATGGAAGTGTACAAGCTCCTAGAGGTGGAAGACTAAGAATATTCCAGGCTTGTATTGAATATGATTTGAGGGGCCAGTGGTATGGAGCGGGATTGGTAAAAACATTGGAAGATCTTGCCAATATTAAATTAGTACAAGGTGTTTCTTTGAGGTGCGGTTCTGATATTGCAGCAAATAGTTTTTGGAAACTTATGGGATATAAGTGTGTTGATATACAACCAGGCGGTGTAAGAAGAATGAGAGATATTAATGTTTGGTTGAAACGTTTGACTGATAAACAACAAGTTGGTTTATTTGACGAAGAAGAAAAAGAATTAACTCCAAGTAATAAGAAAAGAAATTCTAGTCTTTGGAGAAAAAGAGATGAAAAGAAAAAATCCAACATGATGTTGAGGGGAAAAGCCTTGTTGGATTATAGGAAATCAATTATAGAAGGCGCAGAATAATGGAAAAGAAGATTACGAAGAAGCAACGAGCGTTTATTGATATGTATGTGTTTGAGGATTTAAATCAAGGAGAGTGTGCACATCGAGCAGGGTATAAGAACCCAGATATCATTGCGAATCGATTGTTGAATGATCCACAATACGAGCATGTGCAGAATAAGATTTATGAATTGCAGGCCAGACAAAGACAGAGGTATGAGATTACGTTTGAGAAAGTGGCAGAGGATTTGAAGAAGATTCGTGATGCAGCGATGAATGAAGGAGTGTATGGAGCGGCTGTGGCTGCTGAGTTGGGCAGAGCAAAGTTAGGCGGTTTGATGGTGGATAGGAAGGAAGTGAAGTTTGGAAAGATCGATCAGATGGATCGAGAACAAGTAGAGGCCAGATTGGCAAACTTGATGAAGGAACATAAGTTGGCGAACGTGGTGAAAGATGTGACACCCAAGCCAAAGGCGATTGAAGTATTGGAAGATGAAGATTAGGTTGACACACCTGGATGGGAAGATACCCAACCTGGCATTGATGAAATTGTCGCATTGGCATAAGCAAAGAGGCGATGAGGTGTATTTTACCAAGCGTTCTAGGAAAGATATGTTTGAACCGGACTATGACCGAGTGTATGGGTCATCGATATTTACTTTTAGCGAGAAGAAACAGCAAAGGTTTTTGCAGTCTTTTCCAAATGCGATTATTGGTGGCACAGGATTTGAGAACGATATTACGATTGAAAATCTCATTGGGCTTCCAGTCTATGAAAAATACGATTATGAGATTTATCCTGAGTTTGAACACAGCATTGGTTTTAGCCAAAGAGGTTGCAGACTTAAATGTAAGTTTTGTGTGGTGAGTAAGAAGGAAGGGAAGAATGTGCATAGCAATTGGATTGATGAGATATATCGTGGTGAACCTTATCCGAAAAACCTGTTGTTGTTGGACAATGATTTCTTTGGCCAGGAAGATTGGGAAAAGAAGTCCCAGGATATTATTGATGGCGGATACAAGGTGAGCTTTAATCAAGGCATTAATATTCGATTGATTGATGATCAAGCAGCAGAGACACTTCCACACATTAAGTATTATGATCCAAAGTTTAAAACCAGGCGGTTGTATACAGCTTGGGATAACTTGGGGGATGAAAAGGTATTTTTAAAGGGTGCTGAGAAGTTGGCTAAGAATGGAATACCCATGGGCCATCTGATGGTTTATATGTTGATTGGATTTAAGAAGAACGAAACATGGGATGATATATTTCATCGGTTCAAGATATTAACTGACTTGGGTTGTTTGCCATATCCTATGGTTTACAACAATAGAGACAGAGAGCTGAAGAAGTTTCAAAGATGGGTGATTATGCGGCATCACCAGTTTGTTCCGTGGGAAGAATACAATGTGTCGGTGCGTTATGTGGGCGGATCTAAAAAATCAGAGGGCTATGAACAGGTTGATATGTTTGGTTAGTGAAGCTCTGACTTATCGATCCAGTCGGGATCTATGGCTGATATGCATTTAAGAATTTCGTCCTGGAAGAAACAATCAGGACAATCGCCTTCTGGAAGTGATTTGACGGGTGCGTGTCTGAACTTTCCATGCAATCTGCAATCGACTTCTATGGTGCATTCTTTGTCAAATTCTTCCAGAATGTTGCTTGTGATTCTTCGGTAGTCACTTTTTAGTGTCATAAGATTTGTTGGCATCTAAGTCTTCGTGCAAAATGCATTGTCCTAGATTGCCTCCTCTGTCGTTGTATACACTCATTATGACTGAATCTGCATTCGTTTCAATCCGAATGGCTAGGTCATTGTGCATGAACCATTGGGTGCTGTTGTCTGCGAGCTGGTAATCTGCGGGTTTTAGAACTTCGTCATAATCTTGACCATGACGATCCTCACTATCGACCCAATGCAGCTTTCCTTGATAATCAACGATGGCATCTATTCTTTTCATTGTTTTCTCCCGTTGTTCATTTTTTGTTGTTTAAAACAACCTTGCCTGACGCATGAACAATCGCCAGATGGTTGTCGTTAGAATCTCTCATTTGCCAGAAGCCTGACAGCTTATCGGGTGATACGAAGTAGGATGTCTTCGGATCAGCTGTCCAGTCTTTTTTAGCAGCTTTGCTTCTATAGAGCTGATTGGCTTCTTTGAACTTCATTTTTTGACTCCAGGTATTTTTGTTCCAACCATTTTGGATGCTTCCTGTAGTAATCAAACATATTTAAGTATGGGGTTCTGCCTTCGCTTTGTCTTTCAAGTGTGTTTTCTGAATACATATGGCTTACAAAACTGAAAAGCCCAGGGTTTTGCTGTAGATGTTCTTTAATCCTCTCGGATTCGTTTTTTCTCATTTATTCTTACCTCTTTCGATTATGGGGATGAGTATTAAAGGTATCAAACACCCCAGTATAATTCCAATAATCATGTGATTCATCGTGGGGTCAATAACTGCGCCCAGACCGTCTGATATGGTGTTTCCCACACCTGCGCCCAAGATTGCACCTATTTGTCCATTGCCTTTAAAGAATCGATCTATCTCCAATCCTGTGTATGCACCTAGAATGAGAACCCCGTTGTCTACCATGCCAAAAACTAGGCCGGGAATTAGAAATTCATTCATTGTGATTCTCCAACCAATTAATTTCATTCTCTGCATTACAGGTAGCTGAGTCTCCCATGCCGTACCAATCTTCTTCAATGATTTCCCCCTTTGGATTAAGAATTTCATAACCGCCCTCGCCTCTTTCACCTCCAGTAAGCAAATCATATCCATCTTCTTGTTGCATACATCTTTTCCACTGTTCGCAAGGTTCTTGCTCAAACTCTCTAATAAAATATCCTTTGTATTCGTACTCTCTCAAGAAAACAGTACCTTTTGGATAGTCGTCTTGGCTAAATTTAAACTTACTTATTGCTTTACTCATCGTTTGCCCCCTCATTTAAACATGTCTTTGTAAAGTTGTGCTGCCACCTCTGTTTCTCCGATGTGGTAAGAAATGATTGAATCGACCATGACTTCAATTTTGATTTCATTGTTTGCAATTAAAGTTAATAAAGCTTCTGCACCGTTTCCGCAAAATTTTTCAAGCCAGTCGGATACTAGTTTATCTGGTATTTTATTTAACATCAGACACCTCCTCCATAGTTTTAAGGTCGTAAATTTTTTCATAATTAATATAAAATTCTGTTCCACATTTATTTTTATTGTTGCATACAGCTATGTGAGTTTCATTGTCATAATCTTCACACTCCTCAATAAATCCAATTTTACATTTGGGACATTTACTTAATTTCATCAGACACCTCCTTTTCTTAATCCGCTGTCATGCAGAATGTTTTCAACTTCATTAGCAATGTCTATAAATTCATCTTGCTTCTCTTCCGTTCTCACTTCGGTTCCATCTTCATCAACGATCCATATTGGATCAAGAGAGCTGTATTCAAGAATGTAATTGGATAAAGTTGCATAGAGTTCAACCCATGTTTCTGAAGGAATCACAGTTTTTGGTTTTTCATGGGTATTTTTTGACTTTACGGAGTCAACGCCAGAATTTTGATTCTCTGGTAAATCTTTGTTTTGGTTCATAATAATGTCTCCAAATAGTTATAAAAATAGACAGTAGTTTTCTACTGTAAGTATATTATTGACGATATAGACCTTTAAATCAAGGGGTTTATTCAAGTTAAGAAAAAAAACTGTAACTGGGGATTTACGGTGTTTGAATCAGATTACCCCCCTCGCACGT
>VTLG01009560.1_pt1 | contig 27230 bp, 20 predicted proteins | sample 4694571 | NCBI WGS metagenome assembly VTLG01 (sample SAMN12604809, study PRJNA352737) | marine metagenome | biome: ENVO:00000447; feature: ENVO:00000209|ENVO:00000569|ENVO:01000036; material: ENVO:00002151; isolation source: viral sequences binned using virsorter ...
TGTGGATCAGAATTGATATGGATAGGAGACGAGGACTCAAAGGATGAAGCATACCAAAGTGTGTCCATCCTTGAGTGTCCTAAATGTAAATCTATTTTAAAGTCGTATTTACCTAATAACTAATTCCAATAGCTGCCTTGCAAGTTTTTAGTTCTTCTGCATCTGTAATTTCAGTAAGAGTACAAGTGCTATTTACAAAGTTAGTAGGGTCAAAGCCATCTACTGCTACTAAGTAGCCTTCTGCATCAAGACAAGTGTATGCGACTTGAGATTTGGTAGGGTCAATCTCTACTAAGCCTGTTCCCCAGGCTTCAGCTTTACCTGTCAAAGCGTATTTATAAAATTTAGTCCAAGTTGGTGCGGTCATAATTAAGCGTTCCAGTTATGATGTAGATGGAAGAATCCATGTAAGCTATTAGGATAGCCACCCTGATTCCATGAGTCACTTCCCCCTGTATATATGTAACCACTTTTACCCATTATCAACCAACCATTTTCACTATATGTAGCTCCAGTAAAACTGTAACCTAAAGGAGTAATAGGTTCTGGTTGGTTAAACAAAGGTATAAATCTATCTACATATTGTTGTGTAGTTATAAAGTTAGGAGTGTTGTCATCCTCTAAGTTTTCAAGCATATTATAACTCCATTGACCACAATAGAAGATAGAGCCGAACTCGTCTATCATTACTACTCTTGAATATGTTTCATCTGAATAGGTATGAGCCTGTATCGAAACTATTTTACCAACTTTAAATTTATTTTTATTAGCACCTGTCTGCAAACTATCTAACGTCATATCTGAAGTTTCATTAGGTCTGGAGTTATTAACACTTTTCGATAAATCTCCAAAATCTCTAAACTTAATTTCTGCACCAAACCAGTTACCTTGAGAAGAAGTACTTTGTCCAGAAGTGGTTGTTGTACCAGTACCCTGCTGACCATAGTTGTTTCGACCTGTAGCGTATATCTTTTGTGAGTGACCTGTAGTACCACCATCAGTTATGAAATGCAGAACAGGATAACGACCACCACTTATAGACATATAGACAACTTTTTGGTTATCGCTATTCCATAAGGTATTAGCATTTGTTAAACCTACAGGGCTGGTTGCGTAGCTAGTTGCAGTTGAATCATAAGAACCAACATTAATACCATGTGATTCTCTTTGACCCATAAAGTAGACAACACCTTCAGATGTTAATACCCAAGTCTTACCAATGTCATTACCTCTTTGGTTAGAAATAACATGAATGACTTGCTTGTTTTCTAGCAACGAACCAGATACACCTGTTATATGCTGTGGAGTTGTTTGTTGCGTTGTATTGCCAAGACCTAGCTGACCATCAGCATTTCTACCCCAACCCCATAGTTTGCCTGTTTCTGTAATAGCAAACATACTTCCATACTGATAACCTGTACCTGTTATATAAATAATCTTTTCATTACCAAAAAGACTCATAGGCATTTCCTTGTTATAGTAATTAGCATTTGTCGTTCCATCCCCTAACTGACCATAGTTGTTATAACCAAACCTATATAACTTTCCTTCAGTACTTAAGAAGTAATTACATTCGTTAAAGTCATTGGTTGTAGTGTCCATAACATGAGCAGAACCTATGTGCATTTGCGTAATCTTTGGATAGTTAGCACCTGTTAGCTCAGTAGCGGAATTATCGTAAAACTCTAGTGGTAAATGATAATATTTTGTATCTGATTTTCCATTCCCTAATAAGCCGTCAGCACCATGACCAGATGCACTAACCATACCATTCTCATATAGGAAATACTTTTTAGCACTACCTCCATGTATCTGCATAATCTTTGGAACAGCTACTTGTGGCACACCATCAGCATCTAAATAACCAAGATCATTACCATTCAAATCTGTTAAAAACTTAGCGTAAGTGCTATCCCCTGCTAATGCTCTCTTCCACCATATAGGTGTACGGAAGTTACTTCTATATGGATAATCAGTAGAACTACCAATAGTACTTCCTGTTCCTATCCCTGCTCCATAGTAATAACCACTTCCATCATGGTACATATTCCCCCATTGATGATATTGCCCTGCTACATCTATATATCCATTTTGCCTGTAAGGATTACAAGGAGTGCCATACTTAAAGCCACGACCTGTTTCTTTTAAATAAGCTGGTAAAGGTACAATGCTTTCGGTGTAATTATTAACCTCTTGGTTTACAAAGTGATGATAAGGTATTTTCCTTCTTGTTTCCATAGAAGGCATTTCTTTTTTATAAGTACTAGCTGCATCTGTCCAGGCTGGCTCGCTTGCAGGGTCAGTTAAAGATAAAGTTAGTACATCATTTTGATTAGCTTCGTTTCTTATAACTACTGTTGCCAATGAACTATTAGCTGCTGGAGTATATGTAATCGAACCTCCATTTGTAACTGATTGTGGTTGCGCAGTTCCATCAACAATTCTTCCTCCAGAACCAGCACCAGTATATCCAGAAGCACTTGGGTCTTTGATTGAATAAGTCAATCCATCAGCAGGGAAAGTAAATGTATATGATTTACCTTTAGCTACTTTTAACGAACCAGAACTGGTAAATGGATTGTAGTAAGCAGTAGGTTGGGGAGGAGTTAAAGAAGAACCTGTATTAATAGTGCCGACACCCATAGCTGAATGGGCGGAGCAATAATATTGCAAAGGGTTATAACAGTTTTCATTTACTACCCAAGTTATTGTTGCGCCAGATTGTCCAGGAGTACCACTTCTTGTTATTCCATATTGCGCCTCTAAGTACATAACTACATAGTTAGAGGAACTACTACCAGCCCAGGTTTTAAATGCGAATACATGACCTGTATTACTTGCGTCACTAACATCAAAGGTTATTGTTTCTCCAACATTTGCTTGAATTGCTGGTCTGTCTACTCCACCAATATGAAACTGGTTTTGTCCGCTAACAGCAGCGACAGTAACAGCAAGTGTGCGGTTGTTTGGAGTTACAGTATTGTCTCCATATAAACCAACAACTCTGTCTGTAGCAGATGCAGACTTACTTAAAGGTCGATATATAAAATTATTTTCATTTGGTATATCTTCATTTGGTGCATCAACTACAGTTAATCTCGAATTTAATTTTCCAATAGGTAATCTTTTATTTGTAGCTCCATCATTATCTCTTACGATCATATCTCCAGAAGTAGTCATAATACTTCCAGTTGGAGCAGGGGTTAGCAATAACCATGTAGTACCATTAGTCGGTGTAGAGTTAGTACTAGAGTTAGCTAAAAGAACGAAAGTTTGATTTAAATAAGTAACTACATCCCCTTTGTAATAATTTGTGCTGCTGCTGTAAGCTCCAGCAAAATTTAAACCTTGAGCCATCTTTTCATACGCACCCGAAAAAGGAGGTATTGTCGTATTAGCTTGAGCAACTATTGCTGTAAGAATGTAAGTCGTACCATTATAAATAATGACATCATCAGGCTCATACGCACTTGTTGAAGCCCAATCGCCCTTCCAATTAAACTTGAGTTTACCTAGATCAATTTGTGCCATGATTAAATGTTTAGAATTAAACGTCCATTACTTAGAGAAAACTCAGGTGCGTTAGGACTTGCGGTAGCCAATACATCTTCGCCTAAAAAATAGGCATGACTAGCTCCATTTTGTACGAAATCTTCTGCTTTGTAAACAGTAGAATCATTTGCTTCATTATAGACCATACGCAAAGTGCCGTCAGCCAGTCTTTGGAAACCTACAAATATTGATCTTCTTGCTAAATTTGCTGCTGTAGCTGCGGACGTTGCAGCACTTGTGGCCGAACTTGCAGCGTTTGTGGCTGAGGTCGCTGCATTTGTTTCAGATGTGGCAGCGTTTGTGGCTGAAGCTGCTGCTGCATTTTGAGATACCTGGGCTGATCCAATTCCAGCAGTAAGTTGAGACAAGTTAACTGCGTCATTTGTATCTGTTCCGTTAGCTACATTTGTAATCCTATTCGTACCAGCGTTCATTGCGCCAGTTAAAGGAATAGTTCCATCTGCCTTGAAAAATCCAGCGACTAATCCATCTGCATAATTTTTAGTTGCAGCATCTTGAGCATTAGTAGGATTTTGTACATTAATTATTGGATTATTACTTGCATCTAATCCTAAAGTTGTAAAGTTAATACCAGCGTCAGTATCATCTTTTGCTTCCTGGAGTCCATACAATAACTGCAATACAGCAGTATCGAGGTCACTAGCTGTTAAGGTCGAGCCATCTACAAAATCCACCAGGGCATTAAGTAGTGGAGTTTCTCTGCTAATTAATATTTCTATCCCTGTTTTTGGTGCGCCTGTAGTTTCTTGCTCGTTAGTTGCTACAGAATTAAGAGCTGCAAATTCTATAGTAGTGTCGTTTATATATACAAAATTAGTATTAGCTATTTGGTTTAAAGATACAACAATGTGATCCTTTTTAACGTATGGAAAAGGGATTTGAAATTGTCTAGTTGTTCCGTCTCCAGAACCTTTAAATTGAGCAAAAGGCATTAACCTGTCCTAACGTCTGAGTTTACTATAGATCGCCAAGCCTCAACTTGGTTGGGGAAGTCATTAGTAGTTTGTGCTACTTCTTTATTTAATATCTTATTTTCATTTTGTAAATGCTGCAAATATGGTTTTGTTTCGATAAAATACCTTCTTGCTGCATCCCTGTATTTTTTAGCTAGTTGTTCTATAGCATATAATTTTGTCAGCATTGCACGTTTAGACACTATATTTCTAGGCTGACCAGTTGCGTCAAATTCTGGATCATAGTCAGGTAATTCTTTATAAGCATCACTATTAAGTAGTCTTTCCAGGTCTTGTGCAAAAGTTAAACCAGTTCCATTCGGATCTTTAAGAGTAGTCATAATTCTTCTAAACTCCATAAACTCCTGGTTACTCATTACATACCCTTTGATATTTAAGCTAGTTCTTGTACTAAATCTTGGATATGCTCCATAGCCATGTAGTCTTGATAGCTCTTTATAGATAATTCCGTTTCTTTCTTTCGTTGGTCTAAACATTGCCAATGGATGTATGTTCATTACTAATGATCTTAAAAGAGGATTTTTTATCTCATTACCTCCAAAAGCATAGTCATATTCTACTGGCTGTCCAAAAATAGGATCTAGTTCTGGAGTGCCAAGTACATTTTGTAGTCCAGGTATTTCGCTGAATAGTTCTCTTGCAAGGTCGGCTGCTGTTGCGTACCAGGTTCTTTCTCCTGTTGTTGCATTTACCGATTCATTTATTAAATATCTTTTATTATCAAATCCAATTCTTGTTTGCCTTAATAAAGCTAATGGCATTTTCATGTAACGAGCAATAGTTGTTTCAAGCATATTGCGTTTACCAGTATGTACATATTGGTTACCACTTTCTTCAGTTGATAATAATTCTTGAATTAAATCATAAAAATTACCAACATTAGCCATAACACTTTTTCTAAAGTAACCAACAGTATTTTCTTTAACTGTATCTCCTATAGCTTTAGCTGCTGTCCAGGTATCAAATCTTTTTAAGGTATGAGCATTGGCAATAATATATGCTTCTTGAGCCTTATCGCTGTAATCAATTTCTTCATTTTCTGTATATGGTATTTCAAATTGAGAATCTCTAGGCATACGTTTAATGGCATCTACATATCCTCCTATTGAACCAAAAATAAAACTAGCAGTATCAAACATATCTAATGAATACCAAGCCGACCATTCATTACTTCCAGGAGTTCTAAACCTTACTGCGTTTGGAGGTCTATGCTTATATCTATTTAATCTATCTCTGTTAGGATCTGTACTTTGTGGGCCACTAAATTCAACTACTCCTGTAGCTACAGCTCCAATACCTAACGCAAACAAGTGTTGACTTGTAGCTATTTCCCCTATAGCTCTTTCTCTTTGGAATAAATCTTCAGATGTTATATCCCTCCAATAGCTATCTACTAATCTATTAGTTGGTAAAGGTAAATGCCTTAATGCACTTTTTACTAGGTTTAAAGGAGTTCTGTTTGTTGGGAATACAACTCCTAAAAGGGGTACTGCTCTTGTAGCTTTATGTATTCTCTTTGAAGGGTAATTTAAAATTTGCTGTCCAAGTCCATCAAAAGCATTTTCGTTTTTAGAAAAACCTAACATTCTAAATTGATCGTTAGTAGGTTCAGATGCCTTAGTAAAATATTCTAAATTGTTTAAATCTTCGTCATTTCTGTATTGTTCTGCAAATTCTAAAATGTCCTCTGGTTGTGTTAACCCTTTTTCTTGCGCCCTTCTTATTCCATATTCAACTGTCCTTTCGTTTCTATCAACTTCTATGCTATCTGTAAAGTTTACATAATCAACAGCTTGCCTTGCATGAACACTATCCATAAAACCACCTTTTATTACGCTTCCATCTGGCATTTCTACATCAGCTAATGATCTATTTAGTGCTGCCTCTGCTTTTTTATGCGCTTCATTAAATATTCTAGGGTCGTGCATATCAAAGCCTTGCGCCATTTTTTGGAATAATTCTTGTTCCATTAGCCTGGCATATTCGTAGGAAGGTGCAACTGTCATACCAACTAACGTATCTAAGCCACTCATAACTCTTGAAGCTCCTGATCCAAACGTAGTCTTAATTCCTTTAGTTAAATAATGTGTTGCCAATATAACTGGATTTGTTTCTGGATTTGTTAGATGTTTAGCTACACCCTTACCACCGCTTAACATTCTTCTTGCTTCGTCATCTATCTCTTCTTGGACGTAATCGTCAAACCTTCTTATTTTTGGTTGTTTACTTGGGTTTTTACTTTTTCTGTAGCCATCTGCCTCGAAGTAACCTCTATTAATATTTCCAAAAACTTCATCATGTTTTACAGCAGATAAAGCCAATCTAAAAGCGTGTGCAGCATGAACAAAATATCTAAGATACATAGTCATATTTAATTGCTGCCTCATTCTTGCCATTCTTGCTCCATCCATATCTCCAGCAGCTAAAGCCTTGCGTTTTGTTTTTCCAGCTCCCATAAATTGTGAATAAGGTAAAGTAGCAGCTCTAAATAAACTGCCACCTAAAACTTTTCCTAATGTTGCAGAATTTAAGAAGATACCATTTCTTGCTATTTGTGCAATTTTTTCTTGCGTTAACTGACCTTTGCCTACATTGTCTAAACCTTTAGCAAAATTAGTCATAAAATTATTCATTGACTTAGTTCTGTCTTTATATAAATAAAGTGATTCAGCAATAATTTCCATAATTTCTCTAGCTCTTTTAGTAGGTTTATTATTCATAACGCTTTCATAATCTTTCTTGTTCATAACTTTTTCAAAGATATTTTCTTGCTCTAATACAGCTCTTTTAAATACACCAGGAATAGATTGCTGTTCTGGCATATCTGCTGGATCTGAACCTTCTTGTATTTGCGCTTTTGAGTTAATTATTTTATTAGCTTGATTGCTGTCAGGAACATAAATAATGTCGCCTGGCTGACCAATCTCTGTACCATCTACTCTAATTCCTTGATATTTTTTAGAGGCTAAATATTCAGCTAATGCACCTTTTTGCTCAGGAGTTAATTTTCCGCCTAAAACTGCACCGACATTATCTATATTTAATTCTTGTAATAACTTAGAAAGTGTTTTATTTTGGGATGTTAAATCAAGAATCATAATATCTGCATTAGTCATTCCATCTACATAAGTACTTTTCTCTCTAACTTCTCCTCCGTCCATAGATTTAAAATATGTACCCTCTCCTAGTCCTTTATCCTGGACTAAGCCAGCCTTCTCTACACCTTCTTCGAGAGCTGTTGCACCTATTTTTGTTGAAGATACATCTATTTCTATATGTTGGTATGGAGGTATAAACATTTCTTGACCGCCCAAGAAGTCCATTTGTTGCATCCTTAAGTTTTGTGCAGAGGGTCTATTGACCTCAGCTATTGCAACGCTTACTTTCATTGCATCTTCCCATAAAGATATTAATAATGATTTTGATGTGCTGTCGTTAGGGTTTAATTTAATGTCTAACGCTACTTCTTTCATTTGTTGTATTTGTACGTCTCTTTGTAAAATTATTGCTGCCTGGGCGACTTGTTTTTGCAATGCGTTTTTATCTCCTCTCATTGCTTTTTGATGTAAAGCCAATATTTCATCTGTTCTAAAATTACTTTCTGTTATTAATTGCAAGCCTAATCTTTTCATGTTTTCCATAGTAAAAGAAGGTACTTTTGTTGCATCTTCCCTTGTTCCTAATAGTTCAAACAAGCTAGTTTCAAATGCTTTATTAGTAGCAATTAAATCGGTTTCGCTAGTTGGTATATATCTTTTGCCATCTGGATTTAGTTTTCTATTTATTAATCTTCTATATAATCCGTCCATTGCTTCTTCAATAGTCATATCTCCGTCTCTTATTGCAACCTTTATAGTTTCTAAGTTTTCTGTAAATTCATCTGGATTTAGTGCAAAACTAGCTGGTTCTGGAGCTGTATTGCCTGGTATATTTTTTGCGTAACGAAAAGGTCTAGGAGTTCTTTCTGCTAATCTTCCAGCTTGTGCGTCTCTAAATATATCTTTATAAGTTTTAAAGCCATAACCCGAAAGTTTGTTGTTTATTTTTTCTGCAATTTCTTTTATTTTTCTAAATGGCTGTAGCCAAGTAGGTTCTTTGGCAAAATCAAGTTCATCAAATACTGAAAAAGCAAATGCCTGGACTTCTCTTTCACTCATTCTTTTAGCACCAAATAAATATTTTTGATGTTTAGGATAGAAAGATGCGACTATTTCCCTTAACTGTCTATCTACTGCTGGACTATCTAATAGTTTTTGCTCTTTAAGAGTTAAATATCTATCTTGTATTCTATGGAATGATTCATGTCTCAATGTCTGCATCATTGATCCAAAGTTTATAAAATGACTTTTATAAGTCATTGCAAGAATTATTAAATCTTTTGCAGGGGTTGAACCAAATCTAAATACACCTTTAGCTCTACCAGTTCTACCTATTGCACTAGGAGGTAAGCCATAATCGGCTGCTGCCTTTGCAGTTATTTTAGGTTCAATAGCGTCAACAAGACGTAAGTTTTGGACATTTGCACCAGCTATTTTTCTAGCTATATCAACTAATTCTTGCGCTTGTTGTTCAGTAAGATTTACGTCAGCATTAACGTGATCGTTACCCATGTTTGTATATATATCATCTTCCAGCGCAAACTCTAATTGCTCATTATTTTTAGGATCTAATGGATCAAAATTCTTAGGGTTAGTCGAGTCTTTGTATTCTTTGTTGTATTTAGCCTGGAGTTTTTCGTTTGCTTTCTTTACATTTTCATTTTCTATTTTTCCTAAATCATCTAACTCAAAATCTGCATCATCAGCTCTAGGATCTCTTTGAACATACCCATCCCCATCTACATAATTATTTCTTATATTTACTGTTCCATCTGGATTAACACTACCTTTTTTGACTAATGGCTCTTTCAATATTTCTACATAAGCCATAGTATTTCTTAAGGTAAGTTCTCCATCAGCGTATTGAGCTGCATTAGCTAAACCTTTTAACTCGTTTTTCATAAGCATATATGCCTTATGTCTTGCACCAGAACTAATACCAATCTCGTCTAAGAAAGCAGTAAATTCAGCATCTTTTTTGGATTTTTTACCATATCTATTACCTGTGATATAAATAGCTCTATCAATGTCGTTAGCAAACGCAATCGTATATTTTCCATATCTAGGCTTTGCTGTTCCAGCCCATTTGGTAGAACTAAAATCTAGCTTGGGATATTTACGCATTAAGATTGGATATAGTAATCCAAAATCTGCATTATTCAATTCTCCAGCAGAATTAAATTTAAAGCCTCCTTCAGTTATGTATGGAAAAGTTTTTCTTTTTGTAGATGTAACTGAAGTGTCTAATGTCTCTCCAATCTTTGAATGATTTTTATTTAACGAACCATTGTTACCTACTAATTCATCTTCCATATCAAAAATCTGTTGTTCTGAATATCCCTGCAATAATTCTTCTTTTTCTTTATTTACCACTTTTTGTACTTCTTCTCTTTTAATTGGCTCAGGCTTTTCGTTTCTTAAAAGGTCGTTGGCTTTTTCATTTAACTTAGCATCAACTTCTTTTTGTACTCTTGCTGGCTCTGATTCAATCTTAGTTAAAGGTGCGTCATCCCCTGCCATAGCTGATTTTATTGTTTCAAAATTATTTTTTATTATCTGGTTTACGCTGATTTTATTAGCTTTCATTTGATTAGCTAACTCGTTAATTAATCTGTTTGTATCTGAAACTGTATATGCTAAACCTTCAAATCTTTCAACTTGTCTTTCTGCCTCAAGTCTTTTATCAACTGAATCGTCATAAGCGATTTTGTTTCCTTTTACTTTTTCAATAGCCTCTTTTTTATTTTTTTGCGTTATAGCTCTTAAACCGCTTATTTCTGTTCTAAGTGTTTTTAAAAATGCTTCAGCTATAGCGCTTATTTCTGGTAAATTATTTTCTTTTGACCATTGCTCTAGTCCAGGCAAAGTGCCTTCGGTAACTGTTTCTACTGCTCTAGTAGATGCAAGCATTATTTGTCTTATCCGATCTGCGCTGTATTTTGGATTTTTAACAAATTTGCTATAAACAAAATTAATTGATTCAACACTAGCTCCTTCTACAGAACCAAGCGCTAACGCTTTATTGTATGGAATTTCTTTAGTTGCAACTTTATCTAAAATATTTCTTGGTAATCTTGAAAGCTGAGTGCCTTCAATCATCAATGTATTTGTTAAAGTAATTCCTTTTTGTGCTAATGACTCTAGTGTTTCTCCACTATTTTGCATAAACAATGCAACATCCATAGCGGTCATAGATCCTTTAATAGATGTACCCTGAGCAATATTTTTTAAAGCTGATATTGTTTGCGCTTCTTTAACTGTTGCTACATCTACAAACCTTACATCTACTTCTCCTATCCCTGATCTTTGAGCAAGGTCTAATCTATTGTGACCATCAACAATATAGACCTTACCCACATCCCCTATCTCTCCTGTCGTATCTCTCCATACTGTTAATAAATCAGCCAAATTAGGATCAAAAGTACTAGCTTCTTTAAGAGATCCACTTACTCCTTTTTTATTAAACTTACCTTCTGATTTAACTTGAAATACATCTGGACGAACTGTTAAGTCACTTACTTTAACCTTTGCAACTTCTCCAGCAGTAGGAGCAGCTAATCCAACACTTGTACCTAGTTCATTAGAAAATCCTCTATCCGAGTCAGGTCTAATTTGTGATTGTATTTTTTGTTCTTTTTCAAATTCTACAGTAGCGTCACCAAGTTCTTTAGCAGCTTTTTTAACTATATTTTGTGATTTCTTAACTTCAGTTTCAAGGTCAACTTGCTTCTGTTCTGTATATCCTGTCTCCCATTGTGGATCTTTTATCTCTCCTTCTTTTTTGTAATAACCTAATAAATCTTTACCTGGTGCATCTTCATCCACTTCGCCTATTCTTATAGGTTGCCTAACCTTTCCATCTAATGCTCTTTTTGGTTGAGGTGTTTGTTGTTCTTCTATTGTTTCAGCTTCTATTGTATTTTCTTGATTACCTTTAGTTTTTTCATCTGCATCTAATTTTGCTCTTATCTTTTTGTAGTATTCAATTGCGTCATATTCTTTCTTTAAATTATCAGCGTTATCTATAGCAGCTTCAAAAATTTTCCACTTGCTTAGATAATTAACCATTGGTTTAATTAATCTTGCTTCGGCAGAGTCAACTATTGATCGCAAATAGTTTTCAGCAATTTGATACCCATAATCTTCCGCAGTTTTACTTCCAATAGATTTATCTAGCAAATCAAGTTGTGTATTTTTTGTAGGAAATTGCCCTGGAAAAGCTCCCTTAAATCCGCCTTGACCAAACTTTCTTGTTAAATTTAACGCTTTACCTCCAGCTCCAAACGCTACACCCATAGGTATTCCGTTAATTATTTCATTTACAAATAATGATTTTATTTTTGCTTCGACAAATGAATCATTTAATCTAGCGTTGTTATTAATTCCTTCGGGTAATAAGTTGTCCATTAAAGAAGGCTGGTATGGATCTCCTAAAATAGTTTCAGCTATAAGTGAATTTCTTGCTCCTTCTACTGAGTTTTTAGCTACAAACTTACTTACCTTGCTTACTCTTGGCATATTAACTTTCATCCAACTTATAGCTTTAGCAAACTGTGGAGAGGCAGTTTTAGCTTTCTTAAATACGTTTGCAGCATATACATATTCATCTGGTAGTCCAGGAGTTAATGCTTTAGCAGCAGCAAAGGTTAAAAAGAATGGAGCTACTTCTCCGAAAAAAGTTGACCCCATATCAGCTAATGGTCTGCCAGTATCTATAACTGGAAAGCCACCAACCAATTCGTCAAAAGATGCACCTTTACCGCCAAGTAATCCCCAGTTTTCGCCAGCCAACCTGTCTTGACCACTCATAGGCTCAAAATCAGGATCGTCTTTTATTTGGAATGGATCTTTATTGTCTGCAATATCTTGGAATATATTTTTACTTATAAGTCCTGTACCCATAGCATCTGCCACGCTCATTCTGTTATTTATATCTCCTAGTTTTTTAAAAAATTCTGGCAAACTTTTTTTATCTATACCAGCTTTTATTGCTTTCATTGCCAAAACATTAGCGCCAACTACATCCCCTGTTAGCATTTCTGCCATAAATCCAGGCATATCCATCCTTACCATGTCATTTAAAGTATTATTAATACCTGTAACACCACTAATAGCTGTTCTATCTACAATTCTTGCTAAGTCTCCTAATGCGTTTCTTAATCTAAACTGGCCTTTTAATTCTTCTGGAGCATACTTTCCCTTGTAATCTTTACTAAAAATATTTAACTTGTCGTATAAACCTAAAATTGGTGTTGACATTTTTGTGTCTTTACCAACTCCAAACCCTAAATCGTTTTTAAATTTTTCTGTATAGTAATTATCAGAATGTATTTCTTCTCCGCTTGTGTCTACTGGTGTAAAATCTGTCTCTATATCATCCTCTATATCTGTAACGTCATCTTCGCCACCCATAGTAGCGTTATACAAATCTAAATTAAAAGGTTTAGCCTCAGCTATTTCTGTAGTTCTAGCCTCTAAAGCCTTGTCAACATTAGTTTCTTTATCAGATATAATTAGGTCTTTTTCTGTTGCCATACTTATAAACCTAAATTTTGGTTATATTTTAATATCATACCTCTAGCATCTTGAAATGTCTCTACCCCATTTAATTTTAAGAGAAATTCTTTATGCTGCGGAAAATCTTTAAGATTTGCTGGAATACTAGAATGATTATAGTCAATAACTCCATCTGTAACCGCTTCTGGATATAGATTTTTTATGCTGTTTTCTGTTTCAAAAATAATAAAATTACCTAAGTCAACACCATCCCCTCCTCCATATCTATCTGTAGCCTCTAATAAAGAAAAAAGATTTTCTAAATTTCTATATGCTTTTTGGCTTTTCATTGTCATCTTCTTACCATGTCTAACTTCATCTGGTTTAGAATTAAATTGATTAGCATTTAGCTCATTACTATAAATTTGATGTGGAGAATAAAATACTCCGCCTAAAGTTTGACCTTCACGACCAGAAAATAATACGTTTAAATAAAATTGTGTTCCAGCCTCGCCATTAAAAACAACTCCATTAGGAGAATCTATATGCAAAACAAAACTGTATTCTTCAGTTCCAGCTCTGTATAAATCATTTGCGTCAAAGTTTTCTTTAGATAATCTGTTGTCAACAATATTTCCGTAATTTCCACTAGAGCCTCCAACATAACTTGTGCCAGGCTCTTCTCCTCCATACCATTTTGTTGTGTATTTATTTCCTGTAACTAATGGGTCAATCCCTTCGTTATCAAAAAATTCTCTAAATGATCCGTTTTCTTTGTCATCCCTAAGTCTGTCGTTTAATTGTTTATTAGTAACTTTTTGTCCATCTGAAGTCATTTCAAAATAAGTGTCTATCAAGTATTTTTCTACACCTGGTTTAACTTGCTCCCAAGCTGCATTTAATTCAGTATCACTAACTTCTGGTTTACTGCTTTTATAGGCATCTTTAAATTCTTTTTCTTGCGTTTTTAAAGATTGATTTATTGCAGTTGATACAATACTGCCCTCCATGTCTAAAATATTTTTGTGAGTAGTTGCTATTCCTGTTTGCAAATCAACTACTTCTTGACCATATATACCAGTTAACGCTTTATAACTTGATAAATATTTAGTACAAGCGTTACTATTTTCGCCAGCTAGTAAACAAGCCTGTGCATCTTTTTTTAGTAACTTTACATCTGCTCTAAACTCTGTTGGAGTTAAATCATAAACAATATTTTTTAAAAGAGTTTCTTTACTTGTTTGTAATTCTTCTATTCTTTGATTAAATTCTGCTGTTGTTATTGTTTTATTTTCTTTTTGTAATCTTAACTTATCAATTTCTATTTCGAAATTTTCTTCTATTTTTGCAAGTATAGTTTTCTTTGATTGGATAACTTTAGTATCTGCCTTAATCTGATTTTCCGTTCCAGTAACATTATAGGTAGCCAAAATATCTATGGCGCTTTCGTCATCAATTTTTAAATTTTTTACTCCATTCATTAAATTATCTTGATTCTGTACGTCTCGCAAAAACTTATCAGCAGTTTCAAAATCGTTTCTTTCTCCAATTACTTGTTTAACAATATCTCTTAAAAATCTTTCTCCTCCAAAGGAGTCTATGAAAAAAGAAGTTAAAACATATCCCCCATCAACTTCCTTATATCTGCTATTACTTGTACCTGTTCCTATTCCGTTAACACCATCTTCTGGATCATTAGTTCCATAAAATATATCTTTTAAATATTCAAGAGTATCTAATCCGCTTAGATTTTTTGATTCCGAAATAGCATAAATTAAATCTTTTACTAATTGTTTTTTTGTGTCATCAGGCAAATGATTTGCTTTGTTTATTCTTTCAACAATAGTTCCAACATTTTCACTTAATTTTGCATCTGTAAAAGTACTATCATTTTTAATACTGTTTCTTAATGTATTTATATCTCCTGTTATTTCAGTTGATTCTTGCTTGTTTAAAATATTTTGATAAACACTATCCTGACTTGTTCTGTCATTCATTCTGTGTTGAGTAACATAACCATTCGTATTGTTATGCTCAAAAACACCTAAGTTTAAACCTCCGTAAACGTGTTTATTATATGCTTGCTTGTACCTTTCATCATCTGGACTTAACTCTCCAATTGTAATTTGTTCGTAAATTGGAGTAACTCCATCTTCCTCAAACTGCGGTTCTCCGTTTTCAATAAGTTGTACTTTATTTCCTTTTCCATCTAAATAATCAACTTTAAGTGTATTTTTTTTATTATTCCAAGTAGCTAAATTGTCGTAAACCTTTCTCTCTTCAATTTGCGACAAAATAGTATTTTGTAATCTTTTATTTTTTCTTATTTCTTTTAAAGTTCTTTCTGCTAAATTTATATCTTCTAAATCTGCTTCGCTTAAAGTTCCTGTTTCGTCATCCCTTTTAGCAATAATTTTCATTAATTGCTTTTCTATAGAATTTAATTTATTAGCAGGGTTTATTTCTGTGCCATCATTTCCTAGCGTGTATGTATCTAATATTTGACCAGCTTGCGCAGTTAAATATTTTTGTTCCGCAACTCTAAATTTAGTGCGGTTATCGTCAAGCTGCCCTATCTCTCCTTTAAGAGTTTTCATTCCATCAATAAAAGCACTAAACTCGTTCTGTTTTGCAATTCTTGTATCTTCATAAAAATTTTGAACCGAAGGTAAATCTAAAGTAGGAACTAAGTTAGCTTCTGTAGGTCTGGAATAAGTATCTCCATACCATTTAAATTGTTGTATTTTAGGTTGTTCAAACTGTAAATTTACCTGGCTTACGTCTCCAGTACTTGCACCTTTAGCAAGCTGTTGTCTTTTTTGATTAGCTTTTTTCTTTGGGTTTGCGTCTCCTGGAGTTAAACCTGTTAAACTTGTTTTTGCCATTTATCCTCCTATAGTGATTCGTAATATTTTGCTTGCGCAGTTTGCGCCCTAATAGTTGCTTGATTAGCTTTGTAATTCATATTACTATTAAAGCCACCAACGATAGAACCAGCCATACCAAGTGCGTATGGGCCAAAACTTGGCTTGGGTATCTTAAGTGGTTTAACAGGATCAAGATACGTTTTCTTAAGATAATTTCTAGCAGATCCCCTTCGAGAAGCTCGATCAGCCTGTGCATCAAGTCTCTGCGTTTGCGATCCTTTAAGTGCAAATGCAGCATTTCTATTGGTCACAAAATCTGCTGCTGCTCTCGATCTTTCTATTTCAGCTAATAAAGTCCAGGCATTTTGACCAATACGTTGTGATGCTATTTCTCCTTTCTTTTGTAATGCTACTTTTCCTCGTTCTGTTTGCTCTTGCGCCCTAGCTTCTTGTATTTGTTGTTGTTCCATAGTGATCCTGGTTGAAGCTCTTTCATAAGCCAGGTCAGCCATAAATTCTGTATGCGCTATAAAATCATCATTCATCTTTTCCCTAGTATCTTCCGTCATCCTGTTCGATTGCGTCTGTATCATCTGACTTTGATACTGCAAATTATTCTGTGCATTTTGAAAGGCAACATTAGACTTGGCTTGCTGGTAAGCCATGAATTGTTGCCCTACTCCCAGGACGGCTGTAGTAATTGAAATAGGATCACACATTAGTTAAATCTTGGCAAATTCATAAAAGAGACGACTTTCTACTCCAAATGTAGCGTGTTCTTTAATGATTGAGAAACCCATGTACTTAATCCATTTTACATGAGTTGTATTTCTTGCATCTACATAATTAAATAAAATTGGATAATTCATGTGAAATTTATCTAATTCCTTTGGAGAGTTTCTAAGAAAAGCTCTTACATCTTGATAATCGCTAGTCATACTCCTATGTCCTAACATCCATATTTTTCCCATATTTTTTCTAACTGGCATGACTCCATACATACCCATAATATTTCCTTTCCGACCTACCATTGTCATGCAAGGACTACTTCCAAAGTAACAATATATAAGACTACTTTTTGGCTCAGATCCAGAATATGCTCGTATTTCTTCTATATCTTCTTGCCTCATATTTTCGGCAACTTCTACTATGTCATTAGGAGTTGACCTCCTCCAATGGAATTTACCTATATTCGTCTTGCTCTGCTGTGTAACCATCCTTCCCATTCTGCTGATTGAATACGACAAGGTAGTGGACTATCACTCAAAATTTCAACTTTTGTGTCGTTATTTTGAGCCATAACTGGCACTTTAAATTTACCTGTTAAGAAAGGCGCTTGACCTAACGCTGGAGGATTTTGACCTATTATAAATCCATTATAAGGGTAAGTGAAGGAACTTCTACCTCTTGGACTAACTTTTACTTTAAATGCACTTGTATCATCAAAAACAAACGTCCAGGTTCTAATCTGTAATCGTGGGCCAGCTATGACAGAAACACCACCCCCTGCTGGTTGTTCCTTAAGATAAGGAGTACTAAATTCGTACAACATATCGTACAATTCTCCTACAAAAAATTTAGCGTTAGACAAATCTCCAAGTACTGTCATAGTTCCATTTCCAGCAAATCCAGATTGAGTTGCGCCAGTTTGTGATTCAGAACTAGCTGTAATAACTTGACCATGTTGAATAGTGTTACCGCTAACGTCTCGACCTACAACAACCTGTATTCCTGTAGTAGATGTTGGATATGGTAAAGAAATTATTGATTGAACTCCAGCTCCACCCTGGTTAATAACATTAATATGACATTTAGTTTCGTCTACCTTTCTATCTAATAAAACTTCTAAATTACTACCAGGGTCAACTGATTCTGGACGTAATGAACATTTTTCTAGGTAAACTCCGTCTGCATATTGAATTACAAAATATACATCACTATCTATTATTGATGCGCCAAGAACAGTTTTAGCTCCTTTAACTTCCCAGAATGACCAAGAAGATTGGAGTTTTTCATCTTCTTCGTAAAAGAATTTATAGAAATATACACGCTTTGGTTCGTCTTTACTAATAGCTATTATTGTTTCTTCCGAAGCGCTGCTAACCAAACTTACTATATTTTTAGGTAAGTATCTTGGTACTGCTGATGATACTTCTTCTGATACTGGAACTGCACCTGTAACATCTTCCAAGTAAAAGTCACGCAAACCACTAAACTCTCCTTTAGGTATTGAAAAATAAACTGTTCGGCCAACTGCTATAGGGTCAACATTAGGTTCAGTTTCGTATGTAGTTATAGCTGTGATAGTTGCTGTCTGAGGTGTTAATGCACCTCCAATACCAACTGCGCCAGCATCTAATCTAAACTGACCATGCCGACTAAAGAGTAGCAACGTGTTTGCAAATGCCAGGCTGGATGTTAGGAAATGAATTTCCGTACCACCTGTGACTAGATCAATCGGGTCACTATCTACAATTGTTTGTACTGTCTCAGGAAAAAATCTATCGTAACTATCTGCTGCACTCATTATCACGTTTTCATCCGCCAGGAATACAAGCCTGTTTCTAAAAGTATTAATGTTATTTAAAACAGTACCTACAAAAGTAGGGGTAGGAGCTGTAGTTAAATCTCCAGCTATTCGTGGGCTGTAATCAAATTCTTCAAATTTAAACGTACCAGTAGCAGCATCACGCACTAAAACGTGTGGCATAGTTGATTTATTAAATTTAAAAGGTTCTAATGGGCCAACTGTTTCTCTCCATATTCCAAAACCAAATGCAGTACCATTAGAAGTTTCAAACTTAACGTAATAGTCATCTAGCTTTGTAGTTTTAGTACCCTGGACTTTAACAATAAAATTATTTTCACATAAGGTTGGTAGATCATTAATTGTATCTATAGCTCCTCGAATAGCTTTTGTATAAGTACCAGCTTTGGAGTCAGTACTTTCTAAAATAAAATCAGTATCGTCATTTTTTTCTATTCTTAATATGTATTGATCGACAGTAAAAGTCCAGCCAGTAGGCAATGCAGTAGCTAAGTCATTTTTTAAATCTGTTGCAATAGTATTTGAGTTAGGTACTGTTCCGCCAGGGGATGCTGTTGCGTATGTCGCAGTAGCTAAAGTCGTTGTTCCATCAGCGCTTTTTATTTTTACTGTATAGGTTGTTGCATAATCAGCAGCTTTTATAAATACAATACCTTTGCGAGAAACGTCAGGAGATAACTCATTAAATCTTGCATTTCCAGACGTATTTAAACTTGTAGCGCCTACCAAAGTAAACGTATTATTATCGACTTTTGTTGCTGTGTATGTTCCGTCTGGAGTAGTTCCAGTTTCAAAATCTATTTGCACTTTTACACCAGTTTCTAATCCATGATTGTTAGAAGTAACAGTAATTATCGTGCCAGCTCCTACTGGTGTTGCGCCATCATTTTGCGTGTAAGTACCAGGATGATCCATAGTAACTACTTTTTCTCTATTCAATATGAAGGTATAATCTGCAACTGACGCTATTCTGAATTGTTCTGAGGCATCAGCAGTATTGGCAATATTTAAATAATCTGTTCCGTTAGGAGCTGTAACTGTTTGCACGTTGCCATTTAAATCAAATACATCTATAGCTCCGTCTCTAATAACAATTAGATACTGTATATTTCCGTCTCTATCAACAACTTTTACAAATGGTTTACCTGTTCCAACCGAACCATTGATTAACTTAGATATATGATTAAATGGCGGACGTTTAGTTAATCCTTCAACTGGAGAAGATAAACAATTTATTACTTGTTCTGCCTGTGAAGCTAGTCTTAAAGCTGAGGGCTGCTGACTAACCCCATTAATCATATTTGGAATGGAGCTGCTTATTAAACCCATAATTACCTATTTAAAACATTAGAAGGTCTATAAGTTTGTATTGGATTTACTCTTCGGCTATGTCCTCTAAGCATATTATGATCGCTTAACATAGTTTCTTCTTCTAAAAATTGTGACCTAACTTCTTGTTCTACTAATAAATTTATTTCTGTTAAATCTTTACTACCGATCATAGACTCCTGGAGTTCTCTACCAGTTTTAGTCATTATGTAAACCCTAGCGTGTTCTGGCAAATCATCCCAATCAAGAATAATTGACATATCTACTTTTAAATTTATTGCAAATTCGTATGTATTATTTTTACGATCATATAGTTTTGAACCTCTTTGAACTACATCTATATCTGGATAGTCAAAAGGATCAACATAAATTCTGCTAACATTTGCACCAACCGAAATGTGATTTGTTGTTGAGTCTCTTACCAGGCTAACTCCATAGTCAGAATTGAAAGACCAGCCTTCTGTTTGTAACTTGCGACTAACACTATCAATAGTTGTCTCTGCCAAGTTACCTAAGCCAAATAAACCTTGTAGAGAGTTAATAGGAGCTTCTCCCATCATCTGCAAGGCTTTATTGACCGCTTCTAATTTTGTAGTTCTAGCGAGTGCCATTTACTTTTTCTTAGTACCTTTTTTTGGAGGTCGTCCAACTTTTGTACCATAAGTTCCTTTTCCTTTCGGCATAATAATAAGGGAGTAAGTTTACTCCCCTATATTAACTACTTATGAGTTAGACGCATATACTTCGATAGCGCAATCTGGGCGTAGTACACCTGTACCATGAGCCATAGATCCGACCATGAATACACCCTGGTATAACGCATGAACATCATTTCCAGTTTGCTCCATCTTAAGATCCATCAACTTAACTGTACCAACTGCATCTGGTGTAAATGCAAGACCGATATTATCGGTGTAGTTAGCATGATAAGTGTTGTTCTCTCCAGTAACAGCAGTTCTGTTTGTCTTAGGTAAATTATTAGATTTAATAATTGAAATACCAGCAACTTTAAGAACTGTACCTTCAGCGTATGCTCCAGAACCACCCCAATCTCTGTTAAGAACATCTGTAGTTCTTGCAAGTTTGTAATAGTTTGCTGGATCAAGTGCAAAGTATCTGCTGTTTTCTGGGATGTTATTCTCGTCAAATGTCTGTGCAACTGTCCATAGAGCAGTAACGAGGTCAGCACCAGTAACAGCAGCAACCGCAGCAGCAGTATTGGCAGTACCAGACTTAAGAATCTTAACTCTTGTACCTCCAGGTAAATCTGTATTAAAGTTTGTACCTGTTCTAGCAGCTTGAGCTATTGTTGCAGCTACGTTTTCATCAAAACGATAGGCTAGGGCATTACCCATTTCCTCTGTATATTTTGACCTCACATCATAGTGGTTCTTAGCTTCATCTATGTCTGCAAGAAAAACTTGACTTACAAGTTTGTCATCAATATTTATGGTAGCCTCAGCGTGTTTGATGCTATCGCCTGTCAGTTGTGTTCCAGGAGTATGATAGCTGGTACTTGAGAGTCCAATAATGGGAAATTGTGCCGATTTGCCTGATTGAATCGTCCGAACTGTATGCAATGACTCGAATATTGTGGCTTTACGGAACGCTGATAGCACCTCTCCACTCCACACTTTTAAGAAAAGTGCGTCATAAGACGTACCAGTAGCATTGACCAAGCCGAGCCTTGAAGGACTAAAATTAGCCATGTCAATTAGAAATAAATTTGGAATTAACCAACCCTATTTCACTTAGTCTGATACCCCTCAAGGATGCTATGTGTAATAAATAAGTGTAAGGTTATTACAATACTATCAAAAAATGGACGAATATCTACCTTATATACCAACTATAGACGTACTTAATCCTCCCCAAACAATTTTTGACGTACCTGTGGCAGACGTTCCGTACCTAGATCCAGTTCTTCTTCCAAGTCTGGAACAAGTTGAGTCGGGTCTGGGATCTTCGGGATCTTCTGTTGAAGAAGAAACATCATCTTCAAAGGAGGAAGCGTTAGAGCTAGTACCAGAGACAATACCGACAAACCTGCCAAACACCAAAGAGCTTTTATCAACTGAAGAACCTGTAGCTACATTCAATATACCATTTATAAACTACGAATTTCCAGTACCTTCGCCAGAAGTAATTGCATCAAGTGTCATAGCATCTAGCGTAAGTGCCACCGCAGCAGTAACAGGCTCAATAGTTTTACAAAGCGTTGTTAATCAACTAAAGAAAGTGATGACAAAAATATTTAAGAAGGTACTTAAAAAAGAAATTGCAGATAACAAGAAATAATGTATAGTACTAATAGCAGCCAGACCTATTATTCACACCATTAAATTGGTTACTGCTCTGATAGAGCGTCAGTTGCTACTTAAATTTGTCGGGATTAGCGTTAACATAAGTTCGTATATTAATGACATCTGCGCAAATGTATGCGTATTCTGAAGCAGGGTTTATCATATAGCCTGATGCGTGAAGCTGACTACACTTCAAAATACGAACTAGCTGTTTATCATGCACTTGCTTGTCTAACTCTTCTATGGCTAACTCTAGCTTTACTTTGGCTAGGTCGTTACAAGTTTTATTATCTCCCAGGGGTATCATAAAACTCATTTGCACTCCCCATCCTTCATTAATGCTATATGTTTCTTCGCCTTGCGCATCATTACCTGTATAGAAAGGAGTTATTGCCATAGTAGGTTGACTACAAACTAAGTTTCCAAACTGTTGTTTGCCTGTCATTCCATTATTAATATTCATATTTTGGTTGATAATACTGGAATTACCAACAGCATTAGGTTGAGCTATAACATCTGTTTCGGCTCTAGCTTTATTACTGACTAAAGACAGACAAAGAAGTGATAACGCTAGTAGTCGTAATCGTATCATTTTGAGTTATCTGCTCAGTTAATGCACTAGCAGCCCTTGTTGTAGTGCTAAGTGTCCATTCAGCAGTACTATCCGTTGGAGTAAATACTGCATCTGAAGCTGTAATTCCTCCACTTGTATCTGAACTTACAGTTATATTTGTAGCCTCCCATGTGTTTAAAGCAGATCCATATTTCTCAGTAACTATTGATCGAGTTATAGTTTGAGTAGTATTCTCTGTGCGGTTACTAGAGCCAGTTGTCCACGTTGGAACTCCATTTGCGTAGCAAGGTGCAACTAAAAATAAACCTAGTAAGAGTAATTTCTTCATTGGTTTGGTGTTTTATCTTTATTATCCACTATTTTAGGCGCTTTGCCATTATTCCCATTGTTACCCTTGTTTCCTTTTTTAATATTCAGCCCAAATTGTGCGCTGACCGCACTTAATAATCCAGCAGCGAAGGTCGTATCAATTTGGCGAGTAGGGTTGGGATTAAAGTACGACCAAGAAATTACCCCTAAACTCCAAAAAAGAATAATAAGCTGCACCACATTGGCAATCAGACCATTACCTTCTTTTTCATCTTGTTCTTCCATAAAGATCGAACTATACTACCTATATAATAACCATAGATTCTCAAAATGATTAGTCTAATTCGTCCAATTATCTTTGCTTTCTTAAAAAGCAAGTCTGTATCTATTTTAGTCTGCGATATATTAGCAGCGCTTGCAAAACTTAGTGAAAATAAACTAGATGATGCTGCTGTTGCTAAGATAAGAGAAATGCTCCTGGAAGGAAAATAATGTGTCAAGGATTTTCTGGCAACAAAAAAAATGATAACAACCAAAATCTTTTAAATACTTACAAAGATTATGGAAATCAAGCTGTTCGTGCGCCAGCCGATCTTGGATTATCTATAAAACGAATGAAACATAGAGAAAAAAGACTAGATCAGCTTATGAATGGCGGAGACGACATTGGGCCACCAAATTTTTAAAGCGGATTTGTAGGAAAAATAGATATTTCTTTAACTTTAAACGTCAATATTTCCCATTGATCTTGCATCATTGCCATACACCAAGCGGTTTGATGGTCATTTGCCTGGACTACTGTTTGAAATCCACCAATTCTAGGTTCATCTAACTTAATTCCAGCAAATGCTGTTGGTAATCTTATGCACCAGGCTCTTCTATTCTTTGTATTTGTGTTATAAGCCTTATACATTGAACCACCGACCTCTGGTATCGGCTTTTCCAAGTCTTTCGAGAGGGATGCCGAGGATTTTTGCGTCCAACGCACCTTCCAATTCGCCTTTGTGAGCAGCCAATTCCAAATCCCACAGCTCCATTTCCCGATCTTTGATAGCTCTATCTTCATCTATTGCTAATGACTCATTCCAATACTCCACCGCACCAGCCAAAGAGTCAAGTCTGTCATCATTTTGTAAACAGTTTCGATCAACAGTTATATGGGTCAATTGATGAAACAGTTGATAGCCTAATGCTTTCTCTACCGAGTCCTCTGTTCGAGGCTTTGCGTCACTTTCAACTACTGACCTGTTAATTATTAACCTATGTTGGTTCATTACAGGCTCTAATGCGTTTATTATTCTTCTTTCTTTCTGAACATTGCTTCTAGTTCCTTCGATAGTGCAAGGATATATCTTCATAAGGTATGGTTTAAGCAAACTTTCCATCATACCTTGACCAAATTGATCCTCCAGGAGTATTAGTTTTACCTTATTACGCTTTGCAGCTTCAGCTATACCAGTTAAAACTGGCTCTGTATAACCTTCGCAAAACGATCCGACCTCTAAAACATATAAGTTTCCGTTTAGATGCGCAACTATGCTATACGCTGTCTCGTCAACACCCTTACCAGAGGGATCTATCATCATCACGCAACCTGTAAATGGCAACCAATCGCCATGTAAAAAAGCTGGCTTGTGATAATAGTCATTACTAAAACCTACTGCTGGCAAATCAGAGATTCTATACTCTGCACCTGACGACCACACCACTTTTTCGGGCGCATGATCTTTTACTTCCATAACAACTAAGTCCTGGAGTCTTAATGGAAAGCGTTGTAGGTCAGATAACGTGGTATCTAACTGAAACTGTAAGGTAAATTGTGACCGACCATAGCTTGCTTCTCTTTCTAATAGATCCATTTCGCTAAATCTGTCTGGATCTGTAGGTTGACCAGGCTTTGTTGCAGATAATCCTTTTATCATTGGAGCTAATGCGTCTCCATATTTCTCAGGTTTCTTTGGATAACGACTTGTCCATATTCTGCAATCGTACCCTCGTAATCTCAGCTTGTTATATATGCTTTCTTCTGTCTGCGGTGTACCTAAAAACATTATTTCGCCATCTGGCTTAAGAATAGCGTTAAACTCTCCACAACATTGCAATAATTTCTCTCTCATACCTACTGTCCAGGCTGTATTCGGTACTTCACAATCGTCTGCAAGTATTAAATCGGCACGACTACCAGTTAACTGTCCAAATATTCCTACACTCTTAACACTAGCTGATTGATCGGGTATAGCTGGACGTACATCAAACCTATTACTAGCTGATCTTTGCTCATTTTTATCTGGTTCAAGGCATTTTAGTATAGGCATTTCCTGGATAATCCTTAAACAGAACTGTGCAAAGTCATCCGCCCTGGTCTTACTAGCTGATACAACCATTATCTTCTTCTGTGGATCGTTTCTTAGTAGCCATAACGTATAGGCAGCAGCCATCCATGACTTACCTACACCTCTAAACGCTTCAATAATCCTTCTCTTGTTTCCATTCTGCATATATTCGGCTATATCGAGCTGAACTGTAGTCGGATCAGGAAGTTGTAAATGTCTCCATACTAAAACTAAAAAATATCTAAAGTCTTTATCATAAGGTTTTGGTAACTGCTGCCAATCTTCCTTCTTCATTACGCACTACGCTTCTTTAATGCGATAACATTTTCTATATCAGGTAACGACCTAGCCAAATCTCCAAAAGGAGTATCTTCTACAGGCTGAGACGTTATCTGATTATCTTTTAAGAACTGTCTAATCACATTTAAATCTGCTGTACTAGCCTCTCCGCTATCTAGTAGATCAGTTAATACACTAGCTAACCTACCATGTAGGCTACTAAGCATTTCAGTAGTGTCTTTTTGTGCCATAAACTTAGTTTAATGCAAGCCATCACAATCTGCTTTGCGGTATTACTTGCAATGGCTTACCTTCAATATAACCGCATCTAAAATCCCTGTCTACCACTAGCTCTCCACAATAGAAGAAGCAGGGTCGTATAGCCCTCTAATAAGATCCTATAAGATCGGGATAGATATTTGATAAGATTTTGATTTTTGGTAGAAAAATGTGATCGGCTTTATATACGCATATATGACTCCCTCTCCCCCTTCGTGTTTTTTCGTCGTTTTTGCTGATACTCTGCCAATATTTAAGGTTAATTAGTCCTGGTCTAGTCCAATAAAAATAAATAAGGGCTGGAGCTGGCGCTATAACTAGAAAATTATTTGATGCAGTACTGTCTTATTGGCAGCTCTACAAGTTTTATCCTGGTCGATTTGTTCCTGGTCTAATTTTATTTAATATTTATTTGTGAGAATAGCCGCCTAATGATTGCAAAGTTAATTAATATCGGCTAATATTGTTTATAGATTCTATATGGATCTAATTAACACTACATTAAGAGGTTATTTTGACAGTATCAATCGAATCATGTACTAGAAAGCAAGCCACAATAGACGCAAGTTATAACAACTTATGCGCCTTATTCGGCCAGCCGTCACAAGTACACCAGGATAAAATTAGTTTATTGTTTGAAGCTGAATTTTTAGATTTATCTTTACACCTGGATTATTTTGTTAATTATGTTTCTAATGATGTTATCGCAACAGAGCAGCCCGACCAAGTTTATACCTGGACAATTAGCAGCTCCGACGTACTAGCGCCTGACAGATTACAAAACTTTATTAACTTTATTAATAATGCCTGGACTAATTCACAAAAAGACAGCCCAGCAGCAACTTTAAAAGTTAATATCAAACGATATTTTGATATGAATTAATTATGCGCTGGTATTTCTTTTATCTATTGGGGACTATTACTTGTTTAATAGTCTTACTTTCTTAACTTCCAGGCCTCCAGCTCTTCGGAGCTGGTCGCCTAGATGGTAAGCAAGCCTTACCAATTAAAAAACTTACCAGGTTAAACAACATGAACAAAACCGAGGAAAGAAAAGCAAAACTTTATGAACTTATAACCATTCATGGTGAAAGAGTTAAAAAGTTTTTTAATATGCCAGCTTCGACCGATCCCGTTCTTTTATGTAAGAAATTAAGGAGATTAGAAGTTAAAGCGCAGCAAGTCCAGGACGTACACGCTCAGGGCGAATATGAAATCAGCGCAATACAAGAAGCGGGTTTAATGTGTAAATTGAAAGACTTATTAAT
>VTLG01014770.1_pt1 | contig 27225 bp, 41 predicted proteins | sample 4694571 | NCBI WGS metagenome assembly VTLG01 (sample SAMN12604809, study PRJNA352737) | marine metagenome | biome: ENVO:00000447; feature: ENVO:00000209|ENVO:00000569|ENVO:01000036; material: ENVO:00002151; isolation source: viral sequences binned using virsorter ...
AATTCCTTCTACTTGTTGTTTAAAAGTTGCCAAATTCTTTTTCCTTTAAAAGGCCTCGCCTGCCGCCACGGGGAGAGAAGATCCCTAGGACGACAGGCTTAACCTAGTTGTTAATCAATCAATGATTATGGGTGATTAACTAATTGCGAATCAATACTTCCATCTGCAGTTTGTGCAATCAAATATACAGCATGTGTACCTGATTGTAACACTCTAAAGACAAAAGCACCACTTGCATTAGTTATGCATTTATAATGCTTATTTGCTGTTACTGCAAGCAATGTTCCTGTAGTAGCAGACAAAGTATAGCCTGTATCAGTATTTATTGTTGCACCAGCAGCATCATCAGCGAGAAGTACATCAAATATCTGTACCCCACTTACATTAGCTCCTGCAGAATCTGTGAATTGATAAGTCACATCTATTTCATGTGACCCACCTTCAGCAGCAGCAGTTGAGGTTAATGTAACAGCATCGCCAACCAATGCTTCAGCATCTAATGCATTTAATTCAGCCACAGTCACAGAGGTTGCTGATAATTCAGCAAGTTTCTGTGCTTTAGCATCATTGATTTCAGAGTTAGGATTGTTAGCTACCCAATATTTTGCCATAGCCCGCCCCCTACTCTATGCCTTGAGGCGCCATTGCTGCGAGTCCAGCTCCATCTACATAGAAGAGATAAACTTCTATTGTTGTTGAACCAGAAGCAGTAACAAGACCGCTACCTCCATCAATTCTTATTTCCTCAACTGCTGTATTAGATTTCACCAGTAACATGATAGGTCGCTGCAATATCAGGTATATCTAATACACAAGCATTACCTGCTAATGCTGTACTACCACTATTATGCACTACACTAAAAATAGGAAGAGCATAAGCTGGAATAGATCCAACAATAGCATTATCAGCATTACCACTATCAGTTACCGAGATAGTAATCCTTTTCATCTTTAAAGCACCTTCAAGTGCTCCAAGAAGACCACCATCACCATTTTGTCCATACATAGGTATATTTTTACTCATCTTATTAGCCTCCTATGCTTTCCAGATAGCATGACATTCAGGCATTTCCCATTGCATACCGGCTTCGGTAAGAATGAGGTCAACTCTACGGTCAATACCACTGTTTTCTAAAGTTTGCACGCCAACGTATACCGAAGTATCACGATTTACACCATTACCAACTAATGGACGATATTTCACATACTTTAGATTAACTCCAAGTATTGAAATTTCGCTTCCATCTAAGTGAATATTACGAACAACATTCATATCACCATAAGGAGTATTAATTGTGCTCATATCTACACCAAAGACTTTCTTCTTGCCAGTAAGAGCCATGTCAGCACGGAAGTTAGTTGATATCTCCATATTGTTCTTGAAGTATCCACCAAGTTTGTGTAACCAGTTCCATGTAGCAGTATCACAGAAGAATACATTAGCCTGTGAAGGATTATAACGAGGATCCATCCAAGCAGATAGATCGTCTAAGAAACTATCAGCTGTATAGGAAGTTGTGCTAAATCCACTAAAAATGTTTCCATTCTGTAGAACATAGTCAACTGCACCTTGTGTATAATTAACGTCGTTACTAGTAGCTTGTGAACCAAATAAGAGAGATTGCTCTATATCCCATTTATGCTCAATTAGCTTCTCTTTCCAAACACGTGCCCATTCATTTGAATCATATTTTAATGATGTTGCACGAGCAGTGTTAGTCATTGCCATGGATGTTTTCCAGATTTGAGTCTGTCCATATCCATTTGAATAAGGCTGATCTTTCCAAGTTTCTGGATATCCAGACCCTTCTTCAAAACCAGAGCCAACAACGTAAGAACGTTTAGCTTCAAGAGCTTCAGAACTACTTGCATAAACACTATCTGCAGCCATATCACCAGCAACAGTAGTTAACAAAGTTTTAGTAGAAGTTTTTATAAACTTACCACTAAGAATTGCTGCATCTGCATCAGTATGAGCAGAAGTAGTTCCGTCTGAATCTTGAAGTGTTACGCCTTCTACCTTAAACAAACAGTAATCTGTTTGTGCTGTCCCAGCAGTTGTGTCACAAAGATTAATCTTTATAACTTGACCTGGAAGATAGAACTTTGGTTGAGTCCCGTCATCACCAACTTTTATCTCATCATTAGACTGACCATAAACATTCTGAATATTTCCAGAATTTTTATAATCTGTAGCCATTTTAAGATAATAAGTTGCTGTTGCATCAAAATCACCTGAACCATCAGCGGTCCAAGTAACATTATCAGGACTAGTTGCGATTACATAAGCATACCGCTTATGCCAGCTGCCACGCTTAGTGGCGAACTTAAAACTAGGATCATCCGTGGGCGATTTTGACGCCTTGGACAAGAGCCTAAAGAAAGGGTCTTGCGCAATAGATAGTTCTGAAACACGATCACCGAAATTATATTTTCTGCGAAGATCACCAGTATCTAAACTGGATCCATCAAAACCACTATCAGCAACACCCAAGTTTGACAGATTGAAATAATCTGTTTTGCTTACTGCACTCATTTTAGATTATCCTTCCATTCTAAGGGGTTGTTGAATCTATTAACAGGATAATCTTTTAAAAAAAAGACTTAACTGTTAAATAGATTATCTATATCACCATCAGAGCCTTTAAGTGCATCAAAAACTTCATCTTCATATTTTTGCTCCACTTTGGCACTGTTAACGCCAGCAGAACTTGCAGGTATCTCACGAACATTCTTCATTTGCTTCAACATATCCTTCTTTGTATTTTTTGCGATATTAGCACTAGCTTTATCGCGATTAATCAAATAATGAATATCATCTAAAGTCATTTTATGATTTTTAGCAGAAGCCATCATTGTAGCAAAGTCTTCATCAGACATCTTATGCTTTTCTTTAAAGGCTTTTGCTTCTGTCTCTTTAGCTTGTGACTGTTGAGCTTGTATTGTACGACGTCTTTCAACATCTTGAGCTTTCGCTATTTTTGTATTGACCTGTTTGTCAAGAAAATTACGAAAAACCCTAGCAGAAGTTGATTCACTTTCTGTCATTGCTTCATGTGGATCAAAAACAAAATCCTCAGGAAGTTTTAACTCTTCTTGAATTGTTTTCTGCTGTACATTACCCTGAAGATAATCGCGCATATGACTTACAAGGCCACGGTCGTTCTTCATTGCGTCCAATATCGGCTTATAGGCCTCTTGCTCTTTAAGCTTAGAATTTAACTTCTGAGCCTCTCTGCTAGAGTCTTTATACCGTTTTTCCCAGTCAACCTCTGGATCAGTGCTCTCAGTATTTTGTTCAGGAGTTGCCTCTACAGGGTCCTGAACTTCTTGAGAGGTTTCTGTCTTTATAGTATCCTCGGATTCAGTGATTGCACTATTAACTTCGTTTTCTAGCGCATCAAAGAAATTCTCAGTAGAGCCGAATTGATCATCACTTTTAGTGAGATCAACATCAGGGTTACCACCTTGTCTTTCTTCATTCATTTATATATCTCTCCTTTTTGTTTTTGAATAAACTGCATAGTTTAACCTTCTTTAGTACTATTTTGCAAGTTATTTTTTATTCTTTTTGACTCAATCCCTAATTCTTTTCCAATAAGGGCTGCTTCTTTTCTAATAGAATCACGATAAAGCTTTTGTTCTGCCAAGGTTTGATTTTCTGATTTAGCTATAGAGGTTTTAGTTTCTTCTTTACGCCTATTCACTTCCATAGCTCCTTGTATTACTTTACTCTTTATACCAGCTTGGACTAACTGACGTTCAAGAGTTTCTATAGTACCTTCTTTATCTTTTAAGTTTTGTTCTAAGCTTTGAACTCTACCCATAGCTTGAGCCAACTGACTCTTCCTTCCCGCAATTCTTTGCTTATTTCTAATATCTGTTTCTGCTAATACTGCCACATCATCCACCACTCCTAGCTGTAATAATTCTTTTAATTCAGCTAAATATGCCCATCTATTAACAGGCAAAGTGGATCCAGCAACAATCCTAACGTCAAATTTAGCAGCAGAATAATCATGAAATTTTCCAATAACTTCTCCATATTCATTATACATAGGAGTATTAAGTTCAACCTGTTTCTCACCTGAAATTTCATTAGGCTGAACAATACGAATAACCTTATGTGCTGTATAAACTGCTTGTGAATATTGCTTAACAATTTGACCAAGCTGTCTTAATGCTGGTTCAATTGAATGCTTTAACCAAGCTTTAATTCTTCTTGTTCCATACTCATCCATAGCAAGCATTCCACGAAATGTTTCATGTTGTGCTCCCGTATCTCCTTGCATACCTGCATAAATTCCTGCTAAATATTCCATATCTTGTTTACCTTCTTGTACTACTTGAAAAAATGCATTAGATAATGGAGCAGGCATTACAGGAGTTGGTGCTTGAGAACCTGGTCTAATTGGCAATAAAGCGCCAGGCGAACTAGAATATTTTTCCCAATAATCAGCATCAATTGATCCTTCTTCATGTAACCATCTTAATGATGATCCTAATGAAGCATTATGAACCATAAGTTGATGAGATTTGTTTATTTCACGTTGCTTACCTATTAAAGGAGAAACTGCGCTTACAGGATATGGAGTTCCAGTCCATTTAAAATGAAATGGTACAATAGGATATTCTGTAATAGTTTCTGGTAAAAATTGCTCACTTAAAAGAGTATCGCCAACAACTTTAGTATGCTTAATACGAGATTCATAAAATTGAACTTGATCTACTAGCATTTCAGAAAACTCAGGAACCTCAATCATCTCTTTAAATTCTTTTTCGCTTACAATACGATTTTCTACATGAGATGCCTCTGCTTGTAATTGGCTCATATATTCTTGCTCTGCTGCCTTTAATTGATCTTGCATCATCTTAGTTGCTTTTTCCATTTCAAGATCAAATCTTTCTTTAAGCATTTCTCCCGCTGCAACAGCAGCTTGCATTGTTTTCTGCTGCTCTAATAATTGTACTTCCATTTCTGCTTGTAATTCTTTTATACGTACTTGTACTCTCTGGCCAATTCCTTTTAAAACTTCTTCATCTGGAGGTACTCTATAAAAAACATTCACATAAGATATTTTTACTTTCTCATATAATTCAAAGAACTCTAATAGGTCATCACTTTCTCCAGTTTCTGGATCTATAGATTCACTTGAACTAATATCTTTATAGTGAAAATCCTTTCTTCCTGCATCAGAAGCTTTTTCCGTGTATACATAGTCAGTGCCCTCGTCAGAAGAGGCTTTTTTAATTTTCTTCGCATGTTCAGGAAATAATGTTTGTAAATGATTTTTAGGAAGCACTTTTCTAACCAAGATAAAAGATGCATCCTTGAATAATAAATCTCTAGACTTTGGATCTACATAAATATCAAATGGTTCTGGTTGTTTTAAAACTACATCACCCATTCCATGGTCACTATCCACATCTACATCTACCTGTAAATAACCAATGCTTTTAGTAATAGCATCATTACTAGCATTAGCCATTAAGGTTGAACCATCAGAATTTCCCCAAATATAATCAGCTACATCAGAAAATAATGCTGCTACATCTACATCAGACCCTTCGGCTCCGACTGCTTGCCATCTAGGTTCATTTGCAGTAGCATAAAAGTTCAACATTTCTACAACAGGAAGAATCCTATTGATAGTAAATGTAGGCATGCCTTGCTCTTCAAGCAATGCTGTTTCCGATTCTGAAAGCTGGTTATCATTAGAAAAATCAAATCCTTTTTGATTGATAAATTCCCATTGAACTCTGTTTGAAGAGTTTGCTCTTTGGAAGATTTGACGTACAGTTTCTACTCTCTTTTTATTATTTGCCATTATTTCCCCGTTTTTATTTTAACGCATTTTCCATTAACTTGTTTATATCCTTTGCCACATTTAGACTTATTATACTTTTTACGTACATTTCCAGTCTTTAATGGACTCTTGTCCGGTATACTTAAATCATTACTATCAAAATAATCTGCCATCATGCTGTTATCCAATTTTTTGCCCTAGGTCTATGTAAATAATATGCTCCATCTTTTGCTTCAACAATATTTTTAGGTGGATGTGCATATTTACAAGCATATGCCAATGCATCAATAGTGTCATCATGACCCATCCTAGGTCCAAATGTTATAACCTCTTGCTGAAGGTCGTACATATCTTTCCGTAAGTGGACCGAACCAATTGAAAACCTTTGCGCCAATATTTCTTGTATTCTATCCCTTTTAGACATTCTTGTACCTGGTTTTTCTGCCGTGTATTTAACAGAGAAATCATTGTTGCGTCGCATTTCCGCAATAAGCGCTTGAAAAATTGGCCTTGACATAGTCGTTTCCTCAATAGTATAAAGGTTTGGATGGTATATCCTGTTATACTCAAAAATGAGATCCACAATTCCTTTGCGATTTTCACCCGGGATCCCGAGAACAGGTAATGAACGCTTCCGTATATACTCAAGAACATAAACATTGTTATCAGGATCAACGCCCACAAAAAGTATAACGCTGAAATCACTATCCCTACGAGCGGAATCAGTAGCAGGGTCCACACCCGCAAAGACATGAATCGGTTTAATGTCTCCTTCGGCCGTATGAATATAGCTGATACCACTTTCATCGTCATGAACAAACTTGCCGTCCCAATATCTAAGATGATTTCTCGTAAAGATCGCGTCTTCTGCACTTTGCACCTCCATCATATATTCCTGGTAAAACTTTTGAGGCTGACCAGAATCTACATAAAATTTCTTTTTTCTCTCCATTTCTTCGTGCCCAAACCAACCTGGCCACAATGGTGTTCCACTGTTCTGTATAGCTTTGTAAGAGATTACTTTCCAGCTGAAATCATCTCCAGCAGCATCTGCTTTATTTTTGCCATTAAGAATGTTGGCAATAAAACTATCAAAATGCACAGGCGTACCATTAATACGAAGACGGCCCGACTGTGGCTCCAAAGCAGGAAAGACAACAGCCGTAACAAGATTGCCGATTTTAGCACGAGACTCTGGCGTAACGGTATTATTTTCATCTTCAAAATCATCCAAGACGATAAGATCATAGCGTTTATGGAGTTTCGCACCACCACGTATTCCCGAAAGATTTGATTTACTAATGAGCTTACACCCATTGGATAACTCTATATCGTCTTCTGTCCATTTCTTCCCCTTTAAATTTCCGAAATAATACAAAAACTTATCATTATATTCCAAATGATATTTTATATAATCTAAGTTTGGTACTGATATTTTAGAAGATGCAGCTACCCAGCCATAAAATAAAGGACCTTTAGTAAATACAAAATCATGAAGAATGCTACACTTGGTAAGAACAGTCTTACCATGACCTCTAGGCAAAATAACAGCAAGCTGTCTAATATCAAGATTGCTAACAGCATCAGCAACCTCATAATGAAAGAAAGGTGTTTCAGACCGCATAAAATCATCTGGAAGAAAAAGCTTGCCAAAAGCAATTAAATCATTTTTAGCAAGAAGCAATGCTTCCTCTGCTTTGCCAACATCTTGAGTATTTATATTAGCCAATTATACTAAATCTTCAGGAGTATTTAGATTAGGATCAAATCCCTCCCTACCTGTACTACCTGCATCACCACCCATTTTATTTGATTCTTTATGCAGTTTATTAACTGCCCATCTTTTTATCTCTGGAGGCAATGTCTTAATCATTTCCTGAACTGATGCCATAGTTTTCGGACCCATAATGCCATCCTCTTTTAGCATAGGTTGACCAGTAGATTCAGCATATGCATTCAAACCCTTTTGCATAAATTTTGCAGAAGAAGAGTGATTACCGCCAGGAGCATCTTCATTAATAGGAAGTGATCCAGTCTCTTCATTTGATGCAAAATCCATAAATTGATTAATACCATCTTGTATTTTTTTATTACTCATTATAACTCCTTACCATATTCCTATTGGGCATTTAGCCTGTTTTAGTTTAACTTTTAATTTCATAAAACAACCACACTTACGACAACGGTTTGTTACCTGCGTTAAGAATGCACAATCTTGACATTTCTTCCAACGCATTTCTGCAGTTTTCTTCTCATCAAATCCACCAGCTAAGGCAGATAATCCCTTTAAATCCATTATTTCTTTTATTTCCCTTCCTTGTAAGGACCAGTAATTACAATCCTAGGTCTAAATACACTAGATAACTTTGTTGTTTCTTCTTGTACCGTCTTTACAACATCAGTTACGTCCTTACCTTTTTTACCTTTTAAGGCTTGCTTTGCAACCTTTTTTACTTTTTTTGTAGACTTCTTTTCAGCCTTTTTGCGATACTTATCATAACTAGCCATTATTCGCCTTCCTTATATTTTATATCTTGATAATTATATTCTAAACTCCCAGTTTCTTCTCCATGAACTTTGCCCCCTTTTACGTTATGCTTCTCACCCACCGGATGAGGCTTGCCGCTATTTGGTCAGATATGATAACCTTTTTTCATATTATTCTGATCCTTTCTCTGGCAGTTCAGGTTTTTTAGCTTCTTCTAACAATTCCTGAGAAAAGCCTTTAAATACACCACCTGTGATCTCTGTCACATTTGTTCTAGTCTTATCTTCTAGGTCTAAAATATCACTTAATTTAAAAAGCGCCCTTAGGCGCACATCTTCTTTTTCTGCATTTTTAGATGTATATTGTATATCCTTTAATACAGACTCATCATTTATTCCTAGCTTATCTAGTACTGGTTTTAATTCTTCTTTCATAGCCTGTGTCACTCTTTTTGTTTTAATTAACTTAGCACCCTTCTCCATAGCATAACGTGCATTTTTAGTCGGGAATGCTCTTAAATATGCTTCGCCAGGGCTTAAACCTGAGACTGAATATGTGACAAACAAATGTTCCCTTGTGCTTAGCCTAGTCCGATCCAAGAGAATGTCATCAGGCGCTTTTTCCCCACTAAATGAATAAATATTCGTACGCCTGCTAGTGTCCATGTATACATTGGGCCCTATAGGGAATGTACCTGTACATGTTCCAATATATTCTCTGATCTTCTTTTTGCCTTTTGAACGGAGCATCTGTCCTCTGCGCAAGACTTGAACAAAGCAGTGATCATCTGTCTTTATCCAATCTCCAACATTACCGTCACGCCAGTCGCTAAGGACATTAATCCCTGGCGGAAGCTCACTCTCATCTTCATAGACTTTGTGAGTAATTTTATTAACTTTATACGTTCTCATACAAGTCTGGTTGAGAGAGTTAAAATCTTTTCATAGCCAAGTACTTCGTCGCGACCGTTAGGTCGCACAGTCCGAAGGACTGTATTAACTCTCCCCAACAATAAATCCATTAGCTAGTAACTGTTTAAGTGTTTCATCATCATAATACTCAGGATCATTTTGTAGCTTAACTATTACATCAGAACGATCTTCTGTAATCTCTTCTTCAATGTATTCAATTTCGTCACTATCTTCGTCAAAGACAATAACTAAACTGTATGTCTTAGTCATAATAATCTCCTTTACGAAACAACTAGTAGTAATTTACTAGGTTTATTTTCTAAATGCAAGTAGTTTTTTAACCTGTAAGTACTTGTCTTTTATAGCTTTTGAAAAAACCGACCAGCGAGTCGGAATCTCTGCACTCAATCCAAACACCTTTTCTCTATATTCTGCAAAATTTTCAAACTCATTTTGCATTTCCATATAGTCTCTAAGGGTCCTAGAAAGGTCATATACAGCTTTTTGATTGTTATCTATCTGTAATGATAACTGATCCAAGTACGACAGTATCTGTTTTCTCGTCAATGGCTTCTTGTTGCTTTGCTTCATATCTCCTAAACCTATGTTTGTGATTTACACCACAATATACAGGACATACATATTTACTATCAAGCTTTTTTCCAAATTCACTAACAGCTACATATATTAGGAAATAGATGATTTCTCCTTTGTCTTCTGAACTAATGTGAAGTTCTGGCGAGTAAATACCCACGCTCCTATGTTCAGCGCTCCAAGACATAACATCGCCCATGATCCATACCCAACATAATAATATAAATTGTATAGCCCTATAGCTAGATTGATCCACCTTATACATTGAAACCACTCATCTCTTTTCATTACTCTTCCTTTCTTCTATTATAGGCAGGTATGATCTAAGGATGGCCTGTAAAAGCGAAATATCTTTACGTAAAAGTGAAATTTCTTTATTTAATTGTTTGACTCGTTCCAGGGCAGCTTCATACATATCTTGCCATTTCATTGCATATCTCCTTTAATGTACTCTCCCTGTATACTAATAATATATAATACAAGTCAAGTCTTTTTTGTGATATAGGACAAAAACTTTTAAAAATTGTAGGATTTTATCGTGTGCCTAAAACTCGTCACCCATCCCCGTAGATAGGATTTTTTCTATCATTAATTACGTTAATTATCAATCACAAAAGGAGATTAAGATGCAACAATTTGTACAAGGTGAAATATATGAATGGGTGTTTACTATTGAAGGTAGAATGATACCAATCCAAGCCACATTTACTGGCAAGGGTGTAACAGTTAATGGCATAGAGTTTGGTCGCTTTGAGAACACCACTACTCAGAAGCCTTACCTGCTATCCAAAGAGGGATTTGCTAAGCTTCAACCATCTGAATGGGACGAGACTAAGGCAACCTGGTAGGGAGAGGGGCTTCGCCCCTTTCATTTGTAGTATAAAATTGTGATGCTTAAAGCAGAGTGAAAGGATTAACATACTTTGACGAGTTGGAATACGTGCGACAGTAGCGTATAATGTGTGCGAGTAACTCTGCTTTATTACTATATAAACTTACACCAAACAATAAGGAGATCATTAAATGAGACATCGTGAATTCTATCCTAACGGTTATGGTGTTAGTATAATAAGTAATGAATGGAGTTATGGGTTAGAACTTGCTGTGTTAGAAGGTAATGAAAATGATTGGGAGATATGTTATAATACTCCTATTACAAATGATGTAGTTGGACATTGTAGTCCTCAAGATTTAGTAGATATTATAGAACAAGTAAAAGCTTTGCCACCTTTGCCTCCAAGATATGTTAAAGGTGTTACACTTAATGGTAAGCCTATTACTACTGCTTATAAGGGAGATGATGATGAAGAATAAACTATTCTATTTTTTATGTGGCTTTTGTATGATGTGGTTGATAGCTATTGTTATTATAGCAAAACACCCAGAACCAGAAGGAAATATAGCTTGTGGTAAATGTGGTGCTTATGAATGGTATTTTAAAATAGCTGATGGGGAGGAATATTAATGCAATTTATTAAATTTTGGTACAATGAATTTATACTGCCAGGACTTGGTGTTATATCCAGTGTTTGGCTAGTAATGATGTTTTTAAAGATTTTAAGTTATTTATACAATCTAATATAACAATTCTGTAGTATAAAGAGGATAGTTTGAATTGGGAGCCTTTGTGGTTACGGTGTTGAAGGCTATCCTCTTTTATATTTTGTGGGATAATGTCAATTAACAAGGAGATAATAATGTCTAAATTAAATGTAGTAATACCAGGTCCAGATCATACAGAAGATATAAACTATGGTAGTAAATTTGTTATTGATTATGATATTTCAAGAATACATTATGAATATTTAATTAGAACAAGAAAATATCATAAACGTACATTTGCAGCTGCAAGAATAGTTTATCATGATATTAATAAAGATAATTGGTATAATAAAGGCAAAGGACCTAGACATTTAATAGGTAGAATTGACTTAACACTTACGTTATTAGATATAGATCACCCGGGAATAGTATGGAAATATCCTGAAACACATATTCATCCTGGTTATCAAGCTGCATTAAGTGATGTTATGATGAAAATATTCTTAAATAAACAAGGAGATAATAATGTCTAAAAAGAAAAGTAAGCGAAAGGCAATGAAACATGTTATAACTCTTGGTATGATGACAATGGATATAGTACGTGACTATGAAGAAGATGGTGGCTTAACACGTGATCAAGTAGATAAAATTCTTGAATGTGTTAGTAAGTTATATACCATGATTGGAAATCAATTAGGTTTAACAGATGAAGTTGCAGCGTTATTTTCTGAAGTAAAGGAAGAAATCAAATCGTTTAATGATTTGCCTATAGATATTAAGAAATATCTTATGGATCATGGTGAAGGGATAGCCAATGCCTGAAATAGCTAAATTAAAATTACCAAATGGATCTTATGAAGATCATTTATTAATCAGATCAAAAGAATATAAGGAGATAAAAACAATGCAGAACCCTGAAAAATATCGTGAACAGCAAAATAGTAGTAGTATTGATACATTAAATAATGCATTAACCTCATTAGAAAATGAAGTTAAAAGCCTTGAACAGCAATTAAACGTAAAAGTAGAGCAAAGAGATATTACAACTGATATTTTACGTAAAAAATTAGAAGCTAAGCTAAATGAATTACATTCAGATGATGAAGATTTAATAGTTGAGCCAAAACCAGCTATAAAATCAGATTTAAATCAATCTGAATTAGATAAACTTAAACTTGAATCCGCTTAATAAGAGAATTGTTATCTATATGTCTCTCATAGGCTTTAGTATCACAATATATTTGTTATTGTTTTGGGCTATATGTTCGTGATGGGAGGCAGGAAAGGGCTGTGGAGCTAACGAGGAGTGAAGCAGCCCTTAAAATATTGGATAATCTGCTTAAAAGCAGAGTTGATCAGGCAGGGTGATGGTCGGACATGTGGACACCATAGACACGTAAGCATGCATCACCCTAAAAATTACATATGAGCAGATACGCTTCTTACCTTGATGAACGCATTGTAGTTACCCTTATTCTACATTCCGCATAGCTATCTGCTCAAATATTTCATATACGGAAGGAGGAAACCAATGAAATGGAAGCTAAAGAGCTTCCGATCACGACGAAAAAAGCAAGAAGAAATACTTATTGATATGAAGCTCATGGAAATACGTATACGTTCATTGCTAAATATTCTTGAAAGCAAAAGAAAAGATGCTTAAAGGAATATTTTATACTACAAGGGGAAGTATTTAATGCTTCCCCGCCAATTTGTGTTATTGTATGCATTCTACGCATACACATAAAAAGAAAGATGGAGACATAATAGTATGACAATAACAAAACATGATTATGTCACTATTCATAAAGCTATTCACAATGATGCTAATGATGTTAGTATAAATGGAACTAAATATCATATAGCAAAGAGAAGTAATGGCCTTAAATCTGTTAAAATTCCAGGTTTTGGAACATTTATTGAACAAAACATAGAAGATAATACAGAATATGCTAAAAAAGCTAAAAAAGGTGATAAAATTACTTGGCTTGTAAAAGATGCATCATGGGAATTAATCGTGAATAACGAAGTAATCAATAATAAATAATAAGGAGAAATAATGCCAAACATCAATCTGATGAATAATAGCAGCACTTTTGCTGAAACTGAAGTAAATGCAACAACTGTTGGATCATTACGTTCTGAATTAGATCTTGGATCTGCCGTAATAAATGTTGACAGAGTAGTTGCTGGAGATGACCATTCTATTGAAGATGGTAGTAATGTAGCAGTAGTTAGTAGAGATAAAAAAGGTGGAAATAAACCTACTACAATGCGTAAAAGAAGGAAAAATAGCACTAAGCGTATTGATCCTATAATGAAGAATAGTATTCTTCTAGACATTGAAGCAGGTATGCCTGTAGCTCGTGCTGCCAAAGAATATGGAGTAGGCATGTCTACTATCCATAGATGGATTAGCACTGGTTCAATAGCTCATACTAAATTACGTACTAAAACTAGTAAGCTATCTGGTACTAAAATCAATAGTAATGGCGCTTTAGTAGCACCTGTTGTCACTAAACGTCAGACTCAACCCCAGGTAACTGAAGTTAGTCTTCATTTATCTGGAAAATACGTACCTCAAAAAGGACAACTACGTATTACACGCGAGTTATTAAATTATCTTAATGAAGTGGGTGCACACCTTACTAAGTAATTAAATAACAAGCGATAACGGGGAGAGGGGAAGCATATCTTGGCTAACCTTATGAAATGGTTTATTTGGCCTCCTATGTTTCCCCAATCCACATAAATAAGGAAATTTCATGACTTTAGTAGAATTAAAACAAAAATGTAAAGATAATGGTTGGGAAATTAAGAAAATATCTGAAAAGCCAGTAAGAATATATAGAGTAAGATATGCAACGCCAAATGGTAGTCGTTCTCATGCATATTATAAATATGCTAGACGTAAATGTAGTACTTGTAAAAAAGAAAATATGGTAAATATTAGTGTATATAGAAGAAAAGGTTTTAATAATAATAGAAAAAGCTGTCTTGGATATGCTAAAAAGAACTTTTGTAGTGAACCATGTAGAATAGAGGCTATATCTGGTAAAAATCATTATTTATTTAAAGAAGGTAGGATTATAGATAATAAGCATGCTGATTATGTGCTAGTATTAACTCTTACACATCCTTATAGAAGTAAAAGTAATTATGTTCCTTATCATAGATGGGTTGTAGAAAAAGATATTGGAAGATATTTAAAACCTGTTGTTAGATATAAATCTGGAAAGAAAAAAGGTAAAATAAAAGAACACGGAGAATTAGTGCATCATATAGATATGGATAAAAGAAACAATGATATATCTAATTTAATGATATGTAATGGTATGGGACATCATCAAGATATACATGCAACTTATAATGATGTTTGCGCTTCTTTGATGAAAAAAGGAATTATTGGCTTTAATAAAGAAACAGAAGAGTATTATGAGAAATAAAGATAAATTAATAGAAGATTTGTGGATGCAAGAACTAGATCCATATAATGATTACGAACAAATAAAAGGAGATTTAAATGAAAATTCAGGAAATTACCTCACTATTCTTTCCAAATGGTATGGATTCTCTGGGAGATGTAATAGGACCACAAGGAAATTTATTAGAAAAACTTGAAATATTTAATACAAAATATATGACTCCTGACGGAGATGAACCATTAAAAGTAACTAAAACTTGGAGATGGGGTAATGGTACATATGATAGAGTAAAAGTTGCTTATAATAGAAAAGTAATGCAATGGCATAAAAGACCTCGTGGAATGAATACTTTATTTAATCGTAAAAGAGCTTGGTTTGAAAATGATATGAAACGTGAATTATTAAATATTGAAAAGTATTTAATAGACGCAAGAAAAGATAATGCTATTTGGTTAACAAAAGATACTGATGATGGTTTATTAGAACAACATTTATATGAATTTTGTTCTAAAATTAACAATTTAGAAGAAATTTTAAAAAAAGAAGCAGATAATTATATAATAGAGCAAATTAAAGCTAAACATTATTATCATCAGTATAGACTTAATGGTATAGCAGATATAAATGAGATAATTCCTGGTGTAATTTATATTACAATATTCATGAAAGAAAAACCTATAAAAGTTACACAACGTGAAAATCATATTATAGACATACCATTTCCTCCTTTAAAAATTCATATGAAAATGGATGTTTCTAAATGGCTATCTCATTCAATAAATCCTCAACCAATAAGAGATGGATATAATGCAAGATGGCAAAATAGTTTTGGATTAGCTTTTGATTTTGATGTACCTGCATCTTATTTTGATAAAGACGATGATGATATGTTTCATATAGGATCATGGCCTATATTTCATCCTTTTATTCAAAATCATGGTAATTTAAGATTTGGAACAGAAGTAAAATGGTATTGGAGAAATTATTGCTGGGGAGCCTTTGGAGAATCAATTTTACAATCATTCTTTAAAATGGATTTTGAAGCATTCTTTGTCCATATGAATAGATGGCTTTATAATTATGAATTGATAGGAGCAAATCCTTTAAATAATATAAGAAAATCTTTTTTAGGAATTTCTCCTGAAATGATGGAAACAGCACCTGATTTATTTGATGCAGTTGGTTATGATGGTCGTGAATGTCATCGTCAACTATCTCAAATTTATAAATTAGATACTTGTATATCTGAAATTAATGATATAGATAATATATTGAATTATTGTAATGATACAATACAATGTCAATTTTCATTAAATTGTTCAGCTTATAAGGAAAATAATATAGAATCTATGACTGCTGGTCTTGCATCAACATTAGCTCCAATAAATAAAACATTAAAAGATGAAGAAATGTTAGACAGTGAAGACGTTGTAGCAATTCATAGAGCTATGGTTGATAGATATAGTTTAAAATTTAGCCATCGTGGAAACTTTCATTACAAAGGAACTTATATGATATGGAAAGAATCTTTAGAAAATCAATATTTGAATTCTAAAGAAACTTTAAATAAATATACAACAGTATTAATGGATAGTCAATTTAATATAACTATAATGGATAGTACAGTTATAGGATATTTATTATTAAATAAATTCTTTGATGCTTATGTTCATATAATAACTTTAAGTTCTTTAACATATAATGGTTGGAATATAACTCCTGAATGGGATATTATATTTAAAGCCAGAGAAGCACAAGTTGATGAATATTTACAAGGCTTATTATGTGGACTAGATAAGACTAATCTAAGTGAAGAAGAAAAAGAAAAATTAGCAATCCAACGTGAAATGCATAAATGGACTGCTGATATAAGAAATAATTAATAAAAGGAGATAAAATGAAAAAAGCTGGATTTTATATAGAATATAATGATTGGCAAAAAATCTTATATTATGCAAAAGCAAGGCAAAGTCAAGTCATTGATACAGGGAGATCTAAAAAAGAATTAGATCATGAAATAGGTGGAATGTTGATTGCTAAAATTGATAAAGAGGGAGATTGGATACTTAAAGATCCTGTAATATTAAAACAAGAAACATCAGGAGGTAATTGTGTTCTTGATAAAACTGAATTAGCAGACTATTATATTGAAATGGCTCAAAAACATGGAAAAAATATTCAATTTGTATGGTGGCATAGTCATGCTAAAATGGGTGCATTTTGGAGCGGCACAGACACAACTACAATGAAGGAATATGCTTCAGGACAATGGAGTATGTTTCTTGTAGTCAATGTTAAAGGTGAGTATAAATTCAGAGTACAAATGTGGCAACCAATAGAAGCAGGTGAAGACATTGAACTTGAACTTCTTAATGCTCCAGAAAATACTATTCCTAAAGATATTGTAAAAGAGGTAGAAGCAAAATGTTCTGAAATAAATTCTGGATATAATGGATCTGTATGGACAGGTAAATATAAAAATAACAATCAATTAAGTATTTATAATAATAAATATGGAACCAATTATGCTGATTCTCAAAGAGATATTTGGGCAGAAAAAGAAGAACTTAAAGACTATAATGCTAGTTATGGAGTTTATAATGATGAAGAGTTAGCTTATGACTATTTATCTGATAAAATAGATAGTCTTAATACAAAGTTATGTGCTGGAGAAATTAAACATAATCAATATAGAAAATCTATTAAGCAATTAAACAAAAAGATAAATTCTGGAAGTTATGAGTTTAAAATAAAGATTCCAAAAGATGATAATGCATTGGATTCATTTATTCAAACACATTTTCCTTATGATTTTATTGTTGATAAAGATACAGATGCACCTTATACTAACATTAATTGCTATGGGAGTATATATGATTAATTCTAGATATGAAGGTATTATTGATAATTTACATGAGTATACTTTTCATATATTGGGTTGCGGAGCTATTGGTAGTTCCGCAGCTCAACAGTTAATACGAATGGGTGGTGTTAATTTTGTATTATATGATATGGATAAAGTAGAAGATGTAAATATTGGAGTCTCACAATTTGATCATAGGCATATTGGCCAAATGAAAGCTGTTGCATTAATGAATATGATGATGGAAATAAATACTTATGCACAGATAGAATGTCAGTCAGTAAAATTTAAAGAATTAATTACTTATGGCAATGATATAGTTATACTAGGATTTGATAGTATGCTAAGTAGACTAGAAGCAGTAGAATGTATCTTACAAGGAAGACATAGTATTTTATGTTTAATTGATGGAAGAATGGGAGCTGAAACTTATCAGCAATATAATTTTCCATCTCCAAATATAAAAAGATACACAAAGACTTGGTACTCTGATGAAAAGGGTAGCGAGGAACCATGTAATGCAAAGGCAACAAGTTATTGTTCAAATATGTCAGGTAGCTTTATAGTTAACGCTATAAGGAAGTTTGCTACTAAGCAACCTATAGAAAAAGAAATACTATTTCATTTTCCTACAATGATGCTTGACACAAAATGATAAAGTGTTGTAAATTTACATGGGGAGCGTAGTGCTCAATAACACAAAACCGGATGGGTAGCCGGTTTGACAATTCATAATCATTCCGGCTACTTTTTCCATAACTTGGGAGAGAATAAATGCCAGTTACAATTCATGGTAAAGAATATAAAACTGTTGCTGAGCGTGTTTCTGATATTCACAATATTCATAAAGATAAAAGTTTAAGTATAGAAACTGAACTTGTCTCTTGGAATGAAGGTATTGTTATATTCAAAGCAACTGTAACAACTGGATGTGGTTTATTTACGGGATATGCATATGAAAGAGAAGGTGCATCTCAAATAAATAAAACTAGCGCACTTGAAAACTGTGAAACCTCATCAATTGGGCGCGCACTTGCGGCAGCTGGATATGGTGGAACAGAATACGCTTCAGCAAATGAAGTACAAAATGCAATAACTCAGCAAACTAATGATACTTTTAAGGGTGCCAACAGTGTAGCACCAAGACCATTAACTAAATTATATAAAGATATGGTTGAGGAATTAAATATGCACAAAAAACATCCTTCATTAAATGCTGATCAACAGAATAAGGTTACAACTTTAGTAAAAAAGACTTTATCTATGAAAGATAAAGATGCTATTGAAAAATATCATAACAATGTTATGAATTTAGTTTCAGAGCATCAAGCTAAAGCTAAATCAAAAACAATAACTAAGGAGAAAACATAAAATGGCTCGCACATTAACTGTTAAAGGTGGTGGTAGTGCTCTTCGCCCAGGATGGCATGAAGTTACCGTTAAAAAAGCTGAATATGGTACTTATAATGAATCAAACTATATGGATGTATGGTTTAATGAATTTCCAGATGGATTAAACATGAGAGTTTATGAAACTATGGATAATCAAGGAAATGAATTTGCTATAGGTAGTATATTTAGATTTGCTAATGCTGGAATTAAGCAAGTTCTAGATGGTCCTAATGGAGAGAAGTCTGTTACTATAGATGACAATCCTAATCTCTTAAGAGATCATAAATTAAATGTATATCTATATCCAGATATGAAAAACCCTAAATATAATAGAGTTTTAAAACAACCTGCTCCTACTGTATTTGAAAATGAAGTTGAAACTTTTACAGAGACAGATGTTAAATTCTGGATGGATAAAGCAGAAGCTTATTTTGAAAAATATATTAAGCAGACCGCAACCAGTACCAATGGTACAACAACAGTAAACTTAAATAATTCAGTTCCAAAAGGGCAACCTTCTGATACAGCTGATATACCATTTTAGTTTATTAACTCACAATGAAGGGGTAAGATAAGCATTAGCTTGTCTTGCCCCTAAATTATTATGAGAGGAATATCTTCATCACATAGAGCAACTAATCAACAGGCACCAACTAAAAAGCCTACTCGTAAGCTTGTAATGTTAAGATATTATTTACCATTAAAATTTAAGCGTAAATTACGCGCAATTAGAGACAAAATAGGAGATTATATTATGGATGCATTTAGAAATGCACGATCTATTATAGAAATAAATAAAAAAATTCAACATATTGAAAGAAAACTAGATAGCTCCTTGCAAACTTCAAGTGAATTAGAGGTTAAACACAGAAGATCTGTTAACTTTAAATTACTGTTATTGTTAGCTTTATGGATATTAGATAAATTTGTATTATTTATATTTTTTAGGTACCTTAATGTATCATAATTATCTTGTTTATAAAGGTCCTTGTAAAATGAATCCTTTTCAATGCACTACATGTGGACAACGTTCTATTCAAAAATATATTATAAAACCACATCCTGCAATTATTAACTTAGTAGAGGATAAGAGATGGAGAAATATTTGTAAAAAATGTGCAAAAAAGGAAGTTGGAAGTAAAAATAAAAGAGGGTGGGAGGCATTACATGCCGATACCTAATCACTGTATTGAATGCGATAAGATAGCGACAGTATTAAATGATACTGTTCCTTATTGTGCAACGTGTTATAAAAGGGAGATTATGTATGTTAAGCGAAAATCAAGTAAGAAGAATATTAGCTCAATGCGAAAGAGTAGATCAAAGTTACGGAAATATTGAAAATGTACCTTCAGAATTACAACCGGAATGTTCTATAAATAAAGGGTGGATGCAAGCATTAAGACTTGTATTAAAAGAAAATACAGAGCCTATAAGAAATGATTGGTTCTATGCTGGCAGTACTGAAGATTTAATTAAAAAATTAGATGAATTAGTTGAAAGTGGTCAAATTGAAATGGTAGTTGACGATCAAGGTAAATTATTTTATAGAGCAAAGGAGGAGAAATGAGTAAAGTATGTGATCCTGATATATTTTGTGAAGGTTGTGGAGAAAGAAATCCTATATGCTATTGTGGACCTGATCAGTTCAAATCATTTCCAATATTGAAAATAAAAAAATTAAGGCATAAAGGAGATAATAATGATTAAAGAATTTGCTTTAGGATTAAATAAAAGGCATTACTTTCAACCTGCAGATAATATAGATCAATGGCAAGGCCTTGATCAAGATATATTTATGTCTTTATATGATTATGATGATTATATAAAAGATTTCTTTGCTAAGCATAATTCATTATCAGGATATGATGGTTTGTTATATATGCCAGATGAGTTTATACTAGATGTGGATGCAGTTAATCCTGAAACAGCTAGACAAAAAACTATTGGATTATTATTACATTTAGAAGATATAGAAATTCCAGGACGTGTATTTTTTAGCGGAACGGGATTTCATGTGCATATACCAGCTGATTCTTTTAGATGGAAACCGGCTAAAGATTTACACCTTAAAGTCAAGCAAGCTTTAACAGATTCTGGTATATTTGAGTATGCAGATCCATCTGTTACAGATAAAACAAGGCTCATAAGGGTGCCAAATACGCGAAATTCCAAGTCTAGGCTATATAAGGTCCAGATTACAAAAAAGCTTCTAGAAAGCGATATTTCTAAAATTGAAGATTTTGCTAAAAGCCCTAAAGACTTGCTTTTACCTGAATATGAATGCTTACCGGTTTTTGATACAATAAATAAGGTTAGTAAAAAAGAAGCAGAAATAAGCACAACTAATACTATTACACAAGGTAGGGTTGCAGATCCTATTAATTATCCTTGTATATCTGGAATGTTTGAATCTCGTGCCGTTGGACAAAGACATGCTGTAGGTTTAAGACTGGCTGCATGGTCTAGATGGAGATATCCTGAATATATTGTTAGAAATGTTATGGAAGCCTGGAGAGCTAAAGTTGATAATGCTGGAACTCCATTCACTACTAAAGAAATGTCAAAAATAGTAGATTCTTCTTATGAAGGACATGGAGGTGAAGGTAATAGATATGGCTGTTTAGATCCAATAATGGATAAATATTGTAAAAATACTTGCAGATTGTATAAGGCTAAAAAGTCCCAAACAACTATGCAAGCTAGTGACATGGAGCGAGAGCTTGTAGCTTTCTACACACAAGAGCATAAACCTCTGAATCTTGGTGCATTATATGGTCAAGACTTTCCTATCTACCCAGGTGAAGTAGTAATACTACAAGCTCCTCCTGCCTCAATGAAAACAATGCTTCTTCAAAATTGGATGGTTTCATTTAAAAGATTAACATATTTTATTGAAATGGAAATGTCACCACGTCAAATATGGTCTAGGTTTGTTCAAATAGAAAAGAATTGGAATGAAGAACAATTAGCTACTCATTACAAAACTTTTCAAAATGGACTAGATAAAGACTTTCAATGGTTAACTGTAGATTATGCTCCGCCATTTCCACAGGAACTTGATAAAAGAATATCAATGTTGCCTAAAAAGCCTGAAATATTAGTAATAGATCATTTAGGTTTATTTAAGAGCAATCAAAGAGATTCAAATATGAAAGCAGAAGAGGCATCTCAAGCATTATTAGAAACTGCAGTAAAGCATAATATTATTGTATTTGCTGTCTCAGAAATATCTAAACAAGCATATAAAGAAGGAATGGATATAGCTTCATCAAAAGGTTCATTTCGTGTTGCATATAATGCTAATAAAGTGTTATCACTTAAAGCGTGGAGAGATCCTGATACTGGACTTGTAAGAGAAGTAACTATTATCAGTGATAAAAATAGAGAAAAAGAACAACTTAATGTAAGATTACAAATTAATAACTTAAGGATAGAAAACAATGAAATACAAACATATGCGTAATTTAATGGATTCTATTTGGAAAAGAGTCCTGAAAATAAGAGATGCTGGCCAACAAGAATATGCACATGATGAAAAAAATGTCTTTGCTAATTTTGAAAGAGTTGGTAATTTACTAGATGTGAATAGGGAAAAAGTTTTAATGACTTATTTACTTAAACACATTGATGGTATTGCAGCATATACCAAAGGTCTTAAGTCACAAAGAGAAGATGTCCGAGGCCGCATAACAGATGCAATTGTATATTTATGTCTGTTATGGGCTATGGTTGACTATAATGATTATGAAGGGAGAGAAGATGAAGAACTTTAATAAGTTTGCCAAACACCTTGAAGATAGCGTATCTGGTGTATTTTTAGGTGCACAGATATTCCATAAAAAAGGTTATACGGTTAAAGTAAACCCCTCCTTATTAGCTCCCTCATCATCAGAATGGGAACATTATGCAGATAATGGAGACTTAGAAGTTTCTATGCGCGTAGAAGTAAAGCAATCTGGATATGATTTCACTAATCAAGATGACTTTCCATTTAAGAGCCCAATAGTATGTGGTAAAAATGCATGGGACAGAGCTATGCCCAAACCTAGATTCATATTGCTACTTAATAAGCCTGGTACTCACTACAGCTTAATCTCCGCTGACACGAGAGAACATTGGTTTATTAGAGAGCTAAATGATAAACGTTATGGTCCTAATTATACTCAAGAATTTTATATGTGTCCATTAGAGCATTTTATATTCAACAGTGTTTAGGAATTATAACGATAGAATAACAGAAGACGCAGACTGGCGAGATGGTATTAATGCTTTTCGCCAGGCTGCTCTTGAAGAGATAAAGTTATTAAAAGAAAAAATATTAAAACTAGAAAAGGAACTTAATAATGACTCAATATAAAATAGAAACTTTATTTACAACACAAGGTTCTCGTACTTATTATGTAGAAGCAGAAAATGCAGATAAAGCTGTACAACAATTTAATAAAGAAGTGGTTAAAAATAATCAAGCAGATGAACGTATCTATGCTATGACAGAAGACATCAAATGTGTTGATGTTATGTCTGAAGAAGAGCGTGTAGATGTAAAAGAACTACAAAAAGCTGAAGCCATGGAATGGGAAGAGAAGATGAATACTATTATAGCTAAAAGTCGTAAAAAATTACAAGATACAATGTCTTTTGGAATACCTGATGAAGTGCAAAACCTCAAAAGCTAAAGGCCGTAGATTACAAAATCTTGTAAGAGATTTATTAAAGCAAGCATTTCCTTCTTTGAGGGAAGATGATATTAAATCTCAAACTATGGGTATGTGTGGAGAAGATATAGTATTTTCTCCTGCAGCACAAGATAAAATCCCTTATAGTTTTGAATGTAAAAATCAAGAACGTTTAAGTTTGTGGGCTGCATTAGAACAAGCTGAAGATAATTCTGGAAATAGAACACCTGTGTTAATTGTTAAACGTAACCGCACTATCCCCTTTGCAATAATACCGTTAGATAATTTTGTAGACTTAATAAGGGAGAAATAGTGGAAGAATTGTTATGTAAAGAGTGTAGGGAGAGAGTGGTGAAAGAGATAGCCAGGAGAGGAGAGAGGGGGAGGAAGGAATTAGCCTATAAGCAAGCCGTTAGCCTTAAGAAAAAGGCAGAGGAGTTAATGGCTTCACTAGAAGGAAATATTTTTTAATCCTCCTCCTCTTCCATACCTGTTGCCCAACTAAATACATCTTTTGTCCAATTAGCCAATCTATATGCTGATTGACTATATGCTCTTATAGCATTCATTGGACGTCCTTGATAAAACTCTAAAGCTAAATTAACATAAAAAGGAAGAAACCATCGTGCAGAATCTTGCCAAATTTGATCTTCTTCTTCTTCGTCGTCAGGATTAATAAATCCCCCTACAAGAGCAAGCATACTCATTATTCTCAATCCTGTACTTACAATAACAGATTCTCCACCACGCTCCATTGCCCGTAAGCCTGTTCCATATGCTGATGTACCTTTGAATTGGTTTCGTATAAATTTTTGCATTTCTGTTATTATTGGCATATAGTAAGTTGGAGTTAATACCAGAGATATTAATACCCTTGACCATATAAAATTACGTAATTTTTGGAATGGCTCTGATAAATCTTTCTTTCCCAATAATTTCATATCAGCTTTAGATCCTAGTCCGAAATATGGAGGAACACCAGCAAGTATTCCTTCTTTTACTATATCACTTTTCTTTGTCTCAGATAATGAATCAAAATAATTAATCATAGTTAATATTTCTCTACGGCCTTGATGCCATTGATATGGTTTAAATTTCCATAATAAGGCACCTACACCTCCTCTAAACATTTGAGGTAAATATTGAGGAGAAAGTCCAAACATCGTAACATTATTCCCTATACGAGCCATTTTTAATGCATTTGGATGCACATATGGAGAAGAATATCCATGTCCTACAGGGTCATCTATAACTTCTTGAGGTACTTGGCCATTATTAACAGCTTGTACTGCAAATTGTACAGCTGTCCATCTTCTCATATCTTGTTCTACTCCAGAAAAAGTCAAAACTCTTTCAAGACCTAATTTATTAAAAGTACCTGCCGCATATCCTCCCTTTAATCCCCAACTAGCATATTTATTTACAAGATCTGCCTGTAATATTCCCTCTAAATTCTTTTGAATACCTTTTATTTGTTTTTTTGTTAAGGTTCCCTTTTCAATACCATTTACTAATTCCCATATACCGTCATATATATTTTCTAATTGCTTCCCTGTAGCCTTTTGTTGTCCAGGCAATCTCTCAATAAGTGAAGTAAAAAAAGATCTCCAAGTAGAATTATTCCTCATCTTTTTTAATGCTTCTATTTTATTTAAGTTTAATATCAATAAGTCTGCCTTTGCAAAAAAACCTGTACCCATAGTAACATCATCTGACATTACTCCCATCAATGAATCAGCCAGTCCAATAGTTACTTCTGTAGTTCCAGAAGCTTCAGCAATTTCATCAGCATATAATTTACCTGTATTTGGATTTGTTCCTTTAAATATTCTACTAGCTTCTTGCCAGTCATGAGATACCGATTCAATAAATACACTTAATCTTTGCCAATGATTATTAAGTGTAGAACCAATTTGTAATAGATTTCCACTAATAAACATACTATGTAGTCGTGATACTGTATGAATATCTTCCTCTGTAATTTCATAATCTGGGCCTTTAAATTTTTTCATTATACTGGTAAGTTTTTTTGCTACATTTGGATTACTGTAATCAAGCCCAAACATACCTGCATTAACATCCATTTGCCCAAAAGTTGCCTTTACATGATCAAGCATATATTCAGATATAGAAACAGATGTTTCTCCTAATACATTCATTAAGTCATTTCTAAGGTCATTATGAACTAGAGTTCTAGCGGTATCATAGAAATAATCACTAAATACATCTATAGTTGCTAACCTGCCTTGAGTTACTTGATTGCCATCATCATCATACGTAGGGAAAGGATTAATGAATCCTTTTCTATGTTGTGCAGCAGCAATCATTTGAACTTGATTTAATCTTTCAGTATCATGAAAGGATTTTTTCCCAGTAGATACATCAACCATATCTTCAAAATATTGAACCAAACTTTCTAATTCTTCTAAATCTAATCTTGCAGCAGTAATTTTTGCCGTATTATCTAATACTTCAGCTGGCGTCATTTCAGATGTATCTCTTGCATTGTTGACTTCAATAGAAGTTGTTAATTCATTAATTTTTGCAAGTAATGCATCCCTAGCTAAAACATGCCCTCTTATTAAATCACTGGCATTATATCGCCACATAACATAATTATATAATTCACCAAAATGAGTATTAGATGTAACAAGATTCCCTTTATTATCTATCGCCATATTAGATCTTAAGCCATCTATACTAAGAACTTCTTTTAATAATTTGTCAAATTCATCTACTGTCATCTTGTTAGCACCAACATCAGTAAGTTTTTTAACTATTTTTTGTCTAATTTGCTCTGTAGTACGATTTTTATCAGTAGCATAGGTATGAAAATCACTTAATATTCCCCTAAGAGATTCAATGAAGTCCCAGAATGCTGGAGGGAGATCCTCTTGAGATTGAGGATCATCAGTTGTATTTATATTATCATTATGTGCATAAGATGAGTAAGAAAAGACATTAAATTCTCTTTCTATAATCATACCATATCTGTTTTCTTTTCTTACACCTGAAAGCGGTTTATAGGTTTTTGCTTCATACCATCCTTCAGTCATTCGTCCTTGTATTGTTTGTCCTTTTTCATTTACATATGTAGCTAACCTAGCTTCTTGACCTAAGGCTTCATCAAATCCCTTTCTTGAAATTTCTGCCTTTGCTCCCTTTTTAGTAGACCTAGGAAGTAATAGAAAATCTTTTACTGAAACACCTTCTTTGGCTGCTCCAGGCTTATGAGGGACTTGATATGCATAGTATACTTCTCTTCCATTATGATCATCTATGTCTTGCTTAATTGTAACGTAATAGAAGGTTTGGCCTTGTGGAGTAGTCATTTTTTGTATCTCTCCACCCTCATTAATTTGGTCAAGAATATTGCGCCTTACTATTTTATTATATGCTTTTTCATCTTTATTAAAGGCTGCATTTTCCTCTTTACCTTTACCTATTGGCATTGGTATAATATACTTAGCCCTACCATCCATAGCATCAAAAGCAAAGCTAATAATATTTTCAAAAGACTTCGC
>VTLG01016510.1_pt1 | contig 27223 bp, 40 predicted proteins | sample 4694571 | NCBI WGS metagenome assembly VTLG01 (sample SAMN12604809, study PRJNA352737) | marine metagenome | biome: ENVO:00000447; feature: ENVO:00000209|ENVO:00000569|ENVO:01000036; material: ENVO:00002151; isolation source: viral sequences binned using virsorter ...
AGCAGATTAACTGTTTTTTCTAATAACCAACCACCAGCTAATATAAAAAATACATTAACTAATTTACCTAACCCAAACTGTACTTTCTTACCTATATTCTTAACAGGCTCCATTAAAGAATCTCTAATCTTACTCTCTATGCTTTGCTCATTTGCATCTGCTAATCCTTGACTTATTAACCTCCTTTGTCTTTGAGCATTTGCTGCTTCTCTTTGTCTATCTAAATTAGCACCAACTGCTAAACTTTGTGAAATAATTTGTAAAGACTTATTTAACTCGATTGTCTGTTGACTTACATTACTAACTTGAGATGCAATACCACCCAATAACGCAGAATTTCTAACTGTTGCATTTGCTGCTACAGAATCTTGTCTTTGTCTTACAACACCACCACCAGTAAATATACTACTAGAAACTGTGTTTCTAACAGCACGGATTCCTCCTCCTATTGGTGATTGAATGGGTTCAGCCATTTTGTTGTTGCTTTAAATTTTCTTCTTCAATATATTGCTGTAGGAGTGCGAGATAAATTTCTCTTTCCCAAGGCATCATATTTTCTAACTCCGTTAAGCTATATTTATGGTGTTGCATCAAAGCAAAATTAATTTTATAGTATGACTCAAGATCTTCATGAGACATACTTATGCGAAAAAACTTTGCAGACCCTCCAACACTATTTCATTTTCCTTTTTTGTTTTTGGATTAGTCACCTTAACAGTATGTGACAATTTAGGCATAGTATCAAAGAATTTTTCAATATCTTTAAATTGCTTTGAATTAAGTGATTCTACAAAATCAGATAATTCTTTCTTTGTACAATCAGCACCAGCCCAAGATTCTTCTTCAGAATAAACTTGTTCAACACATGATGCAATCAACTTAAATGTATCATCAACATTCACATCTCCATCCATAGAAAAATTAGTTTTAATAAACTCTTCCATAGAAGGATACTTCATTCTCAAAGTATATTGATCATCTAATTTAATATCTGGAGTATGATCCTCATTAATGTTGACCTTTATATCATCTAAATTAATAGTTGTAGGAACCTGTGTTTCCCCATCATCTGGGCAAGTAACCATAACTTCAACCTCTTCTCCAACAGACTTACCACGAATGTTGAGGAATAGATATTCAATATCAAAAGTAGAAAGATCATTAACTTTCACACCCTTAGACAAAATACAAGCAGAAAGAACATCTTTAATAGCATTTGCTATTTGTTTATTGTCCTGACTCTCCATAGCAATAATCAAAACCTTTTCTTCCTTAACTAAGAAAGGTCTGTATTTAATTTTCTTCTTGGTAGAAGGAACAACTAACTCATAAGAAGGAGTCGCAATCTTTGGTAAAGGCATAATATGCTCAGTTCAAGTAGTTTTATTTATAGAGGTAATTTAAAATTATTTTATTTGCTAAAATATCCTTCAGTAACTGTGTAACCAGAAAAAGGATCTTGCCAATACGATGCAGTTTCAATACCTTGATCTTTTTTATTCACAGAAGAATTCTTTTTCAATTCATCCACTCTTTGATCATTCGGAGGAGTAGATGGATTTAACATTAGGATTTTTTGTTTATGTGCTGCAGCATCTTCAGCATAAGGTCCTGTTGTATTCTTAGCAACACCTTTAGCTTGAGAGAATGAATCTGCTCTTCCACAAACATATCTTTCAAAGGCAAATGCACAACTTGCTTTTAATACTTGAGAACTTTGATACTGAACTCTAGTAGAATCTAATGCAATAGGATATAATCCTACAAAATTCCACTCCATATTTTGTCGATAATTTTTTTCAAACTTAACTATCTTAGTTGTCTGCGATCTATAACTCTCTGGATAATTTAATTTAAAATTATATCCACCAGCAGCAGAATCTGCTGAAGATGCTCCTGTAATATATTCCATCCAATGCTCTAAGAACTTAAGTGTTCTATATTCATTATCTACATAAAACTCTAATTTAATTCTAGTAAAATTTCTTGTATGTGGTATCGTCTCAGTTACACCTTGAAATTCACCTTGAACTACTTCTGTAGCAAAAGTAGATCCAGGCAAAACTGCAGAATTGCAAAGTAATCCTATATCATGTGTATGAAATCTATAATCTACACCTTTACTTCTTAATGATTTTCGTAAACCACCACCAGGCAAACCAAACTTAACCAGATAATGAGAACTTTGAGCAACATTCTGAAACTTTGGTAATATTTGAGATATTTTCTTTGGAATTGGAGCTGACACTCTAAATAGATGTATTATATCATTTCTATTTAGATGGCTTATAAAGGAAAGTATTATCCAACTTTTCCTCACAAGTATAAAGGTGATCCTACTAATATAGTATTTCGATCATTATGGGAAAGAAAGTTTATGGTTTACTGTGATAAAAATGCAAACGTATTAGAATGGGCAAGTGAAGAAATTGTAATACCTTACATATCTCCAGTTGATAATCGCCAACACAGATACTTTCCAGATTTCTATATGAAGGTAAAAGAAACTGATGGTAATATAAAAAAATATGTAATAGAGGTTAAACCTTTAAAACAATGTAGTCCACCTAAAAAACCAAAACGTCAAACACCACGTTATATAAAAGAAGCATATACATATGCTACAAATCAGACAAAATGGAAAGAAGCAAGAGAATATTGTGCTGATAGGCAATGGGAATTCAAAGTGATTACCGAAAAAGAACTAGGAATTAAATGAGTAGAGTTAAAGACATACGTGATAACTTAATCGGCACAGAAAATGCCGATGATTTAATGATGGAAATTATGGGTGTCTTACAAGAAGGTGGTAAAACACCTCAAGTAGGAAAGTTCTATGTCTTTGTATATAATCCAAAAACTTCAGGTATTAGATATGACCAAAATCCCCTAGTTGGTGTAACTGGAGTATATGAATGGGGATTCAAAGGAATTAACTTTCACTGGAATGATCATAGAAATTACACATGGAATGAAGTTGCAGGAGGTTTATATGAAATATCTAATGATGAACTAACTGACTTGGATGGTATTCCATTTGCAAGATTTAGACATTCATAGTAGAATAGCAAATAACAAACAATAATATAATGCACGGTTTAAAAATATATGATAATATCTTATCTAAAGACTCATGCAATAAAATTATTGAACTTTTTGATAATGATAATCATCGAGAACAAGGAACAACTGGATTTAATAAGATAACTAAAGAGAAAAAATCTACAGATATCCACTGTAATTTTGATAATATTCATACTCAACATTATAATGATATATTAAAACCATCTGTACTCATACTATCAGATAACATTAAAAAAGAGTACTCATTCTTAGATAAAGGATGTGATTGGTGGGGAATGGATAATTGGTATAATATACAGAAGTATGAGAATGGTGAAGGATATTTTGCTACTCACTGCGAACAATCAAGCAGTTATCCACACAGAATGTTAGCATGGATGATCTACTTAAATGATGCAAAATGTGGAACTGAGTTTCCATATCAAAAAACTACAGTAAATGCAAAACAAGGAAGAGGTGTTATATGGTCTGCAGGATGGACTCATCCACATAAAGGCGTAACACCTAACATAGGAGAAAAATATATTGCAACTGGATGGGCAATATTTTATAAACCCAAATAAAAGATATAAATAGCTGATAATACTAAATTAGGTCGATAATGGCAATGGGAACCTGGCGGGAAGATCCTGTCGAAAATAGAAAATTACAAGAAGATTCTGGTTTAACATTTGAAAAAACAGTAAGTGGAAAAGATAAACCCATAGAAGAAGTTGGAAAGAAAAAAGCATTTAAACCAAATGAGAACTTCTATCTATCATATCCATTAGAAAGAGGTAGAAAAGGATCAGAAGATAGTTTTTTGATACAATGTGTCAAATACTTACCTCCAGCTACAGATAAAGGTTTATCATTTGCCTTTACAAAAAGTGCGACCAAAGCATTTACGGCTGGAAAGAATAAAGACGGTGTAATAGAAGGATTTGAACGAAATGAGGATGGAACTTATAAACAAAATATGGAATTCATGGACAAAACAAAGTCCAGAATTACAGGTGCTGGAATGGATAGTCGTGTAAGTGAGTTGAAACAAAAAACAAAATTTTATGTAGAACTGCCAATACCAAAACAAGTTAATGATGGAAATTCTTGTGTATGGTCTGGTAATTCCATGAATTTATTCACTTTAGCAGGTTTAGATTTAGCTAGTGGTCTTATGTCAAGACCAGGTGAAACACTAGGTATGGTTCAAAATGTAATTGATAGTATGCTTAAAGGTGGTAGCTTTGAAGACCTTGGAATTGGTGATGGTGAAGAAATGCAAAATGCTATAAGAGCATCTCTTTCTGGTCTTGCCATAAATCAATTTGGTGGTAACACTACACCCAATAGTGTAATGTCAAGAGGAATGGGAAAAATATTAAACAGTAATAAAGAACTACTATTTGATGGCGTTAATTTAAGAGAATTTAAATTTGATTTTACTTTCACACCTAGATCTAAAAAAGAAGGTACAAGAGCACTGGATATAATTAGATCATTAAAAATGGCGATGGCTCCTAAAAAAGGTGAAGAGGGTGACGGTGCTGGTGGAGCTCTTATAAATTCTCCAGACTTATTTTTATTAGAATATAGAAGTGGTAATAAATCACATCCATTCTTAAATACATTTAAACCTTGTGCATTAACATCACTATCAGTTAACTATACTGGTACAGGAACTTATGCAACCTATGCTGATGGATCAGTACCTGTTCATATGAAAGTTGCTATGTCATTTAAAGAGACAAATCCAATATATGAGGAAGATTATGCAGGAACTTCAGGAGTAGGATTCTAATGGGATATTTAAGAGAATTACCTAATGTAAGGTATCAATCACCACTATCACATAAAATATCATCAAACGATTTTATTGTAATAAAGAATTTATTCCGTAAGAATAAACTATTAGATTGGTTATCTAAAGAAACAACAATATTCAATAAATTTATTGTTGCTGACGGTGCTAGACCTGATAATGTTGCTGAAGATCTCTACGGAGACCCAGAATTAGATTATATTGTTATTATTTCTTGTGGTATAACCAACATTAGAAATGAATGGCCACTCCCAAATAAAGAATTATATGAATATGTTGAAGATAAGTATGGTGTTAAGATGAATAGTATTCACCATTATGAAACTATAGAGGTAAGAGATGAAAATGATAGATTAATATTACCAGCAGGTCAAATAGTAGAACATGATGTATCAAGTGGCAGACCATTTCAAATTGATGGTCCTGCTGCAGGATTTGGTGGATCTGCTAATAAATGGTACACTAAAGTTGGAGGAATAAAAGAATCAGTTACAGGAGATAAAATTTCACCTGTAATAGGGATATCTAATTTTGACTACGAAACTCAAATAAATGAAGATAAAAGATTAATAAGACCTCTAAAAAGAGGATATGTTCAGATGTTTATAAATGATTTTAGAAGAATCATGAAGTATGATAGAAATACTCAATATCTTTCAGAGACTCTAATATCAACAGAAAATAATAATTTAGTGCAATAAAAAAGACCCCCGAAGGGGTCTTATAAGAACTAGAAAATATGATTATATCACGATTCTGCTAGTTTAGCAAAGTATGATAGTGTATCATCTTCATCTTCTGTAGTAGAAGGTCTAGATACAGATTCTACTGTCTCAACAACAGGAGCAGATGCTCTCACATCTTCAACTTCTTGCTCTACAGTTTCAGCATCGTTACGAACTTGCTTATTACCAAGAACATAACCAAGACGAGTCTTAAGTTCATCATAAGACTTGAACTGATCGGCAGCGACTAATTCTGCTAAAGAATGCTCCTTCTTCCAGATTGCTTCCATCGCATCGTCATCATCTAGTAAAGCACTAGTGGCAGCAAACTCAGAAGAGTCATAGTTACGATAACCAGCAACGTTCTTTGCCTTCAACTTGAAGTTAGCACCTTGCCAGAAATCGAATGGATCAATTGCTTCCTCATCCTCAAACTCAGGCTGCATTGCTGCAGTTAGTTTGTCAAAGATCTTCTTACCATACTTGTATAAGAATGTCTTACCTTCGTTTTCAGGATTTGCTGGATCTTTTACAACGTAGATATTGCTAATGTAAGTTAGCTTACGCTTTTGCTTACGAGCAGTATCTTTACCTGCGTCTGTTCCATTATTCCAGAGTTGTGAGTTGAACTCAGATACTGGATCTTTCTGCCCTAATGTAGTTAGAGAGTTTTCGATATACCATCCACCAGGACCTTGAAAGGCGTGGGAGTATAACTTTACAAATGGTAGATCTTCACCATCAGGAGCAGGAAGGAAACGAATAACGGCATAACCGTTACCACCTTTATCTACTTCTAATTTCCATAGACGGTCATCACCTTGACCACCTGTGTTATTCATTTTTTCGACTTCCTTCACAAGTTTTTGTGTAAGAGAGCCTAGTTTTGATTGCTTTTTAAGTTTAGCAAACGACATTGGATTTCCTCGGATTAATTTGGATTTAATTTGATTGGTTTTAGTATAACAAAATTACTATTGTATGTCAACCTTCAGCAATTTGCTTTAGTTTCTCAATAGTTTGATTCATGCCAGAGAATAATACTGATATATCAGTACCTTCTGGGAATCCCAACAATTGAACTGATTTTTCCAATTGTTCTTTCATTTTCTTAGCAGCAGGATCATCAGACAAGGATAATCTTGTATACATAACCCTTTGCTTCTCTAACAATTCAGTTAGATTTTCAATATGATCCAATCTTTCTTCACGGTCCATACTATCAAAAGAAAAAGCACTTTTATATACTTGTTCCTGTAGGCGATTAATACCTAACAATTCATCTTTAATAATATCAGAATTAAAAAATTCACTCATTTAATATGTCCCTTAGTATTTTTTTAAATTGGAATACATTTATATTTAGGAAAGGTAAATACTTTTTTAATTTCATGCTTACGGTTTCCCATACAGGATCTGTAAGTTTTTTATCGAAATTTTTCTGGAAAGAGAAAATTTTTTCCATTATAGAAAGAGTCTCTAACGATACTTCTCCACCTAGATACTTTTTTAACAACAGGGGATGACCCTTCGAGCAACTGAACACTTTCGATAAGTCGTTCTCTGAGAGTAAGTTCTCTGATTGTTCCTTGAACATATACGTCAAACTCTGTTGCCTCATTTTCCATTCTGCGTATGTTCTTTCTCCAGAATTGATAATTTCTCCAATCCATAAATTTTGGGGGTTAGTAGCGTTTACGAAATTTGATAAAAGAAAGTCTATTACTTCTTGATCAGAATACTTTCTAGAAGTCTTCTCAAACCAATACTTATCTTTCCTTTTATTGAATGATGTTATTGTAGCACGAGATTTACCTCCATACTTGATAAAGTCATACTTAGGGTTAGTAAAATGACTTTTCATTCCAAGATATGCTTGATAGGTCTCAAAGGGAGTCACTTTTACCATACCCAACTAATATAAGAATATCTAGTACCACTTTTAATAGGTTTAACCTGATGTGGATACATAAAATTACTAGGGAATATTAGCAGATCACCCTGCTTTAAGTCAACCTTTTCATCACATAATAAAAAATCACCACCAGTATAATCATCATTCAAAAGACCTAAACAAGTCAATATAGGAACACCTCTGTGCTTACCTTCAAATAATGACTTGATATGATCAACATGTATAGCCATTTTCTTATTTTCAGTATACCTATTATACTTAATAGAAGAATATGCTTCCCAACTATCAAACCAAGGTAGATCTAAATTTTGTTGATATTGTTTAATTGCACCCCATAATCTATCAATTAACAAGGATGTTTTTTCAACCTTATCAGCATTAAAATCACAAAAAAAATCTAATTCATCTTCTCCCGATGCAGGTGCCATTTCACCTGTACCATGATTATAAAATTTATGTTGTTCAAACTCTACATCCTTTATCTGTGATATAGTATCTTCACATTCTACTTTATCTAAAAAGTTATTATACACTCTGGTATAATACCTTAAATCATAATTCATGGTAATATTAAATTAACCTTTTTAGTAGGCTTCATATCCTTTGTCTTATCAAAGTTTATAATATCAGTATACTTCCAAGTACCATCAGATTTTGCGTTTAAAAGATCCCAATATTTCTTTTTAGTTCCAGCATCATAATCACATTTAAAATACTGACGACCATATCTAGGAGCCTGAACCTCCCAACCACCTAAACAATTAACCACTCCACTTGGTGATGCAGTTTTACATTTATCAACAAGTTCTTCATCACCATTCCAATCCCAGTGAACACAGGAATCTACTGTTACAATTGTACTTACAGCGTTAAATGCAGTCATTCTCAACCAAGATTCATGCCACTGATCAAACATATCACGAAGAATAAATCTAGTTTCTGAAGGTAATTTTTCTATGGAATTGCATCCTTCTTTTGGATCCAAACCCTCCTCAAATTTAAAACCATTAGTACAGTGGAATATAATATCCAAATTCATGTCATTTAGAGTTTGATTCAAAGGTATAATTGGTTTGTAATCCTTTCCCGTCTCTTGAGTTGCTCCCCACATATCATTACATATCATACCAACACATTTTAATTCGTATGGTAATTGAAATGTAGTGTCTTTTATAGAATGAAAGTTAAATACAGCACTACCGTCAGCATCAACACAATATGTTTTATTGGTCAATCCATATACTTCACCATTTGGTGCATAATGTCTAATCTGATTTCTTTTTATAGATCCATAATATTCTTCATCAAGATAAAATGTACCTAAGTTTATACCAACAACAGCCTCCTTTGCATAATCAACAACTTCCTGAACAGCGTTTTGAGATTCTTCAATATTATCATTCCAAACTTTAAAATTATATCCAGAAAGAGCACATTCAGGAGTTTGTAAAATATCTACACTATTCTCCTTTGCCCAATCAATTGCCTTAAATATCTCTATTTTATTTTTAGAAATATCCCTATCATGGATAGGTATCTGAGCACCTCCTATTCTAATCGTCTTCGTCATTCTCCTCCGTTTCAAATTCAGTAATAGCATCTATAGGCACTTCTGCCTCACCTACCCTATACCAGTGAACCATTTCACCAGACTTCCAACTTTTTCTCTCACCAAGATATTCAAGGTCAGGCATATTGTAATCACGCAAAATCGCTTGTAAGCGATGATGCAATAAATCAAGTTCAGAAATTTCCATTATTAAATAGGTAGTTTCGCTCTAGAAGTTTTCTTCATAAAGTTAAGTTGAATGGCATCCCATTTTAACTTTTCCTTTAATGGTTTTGAAATTAACTTCGTAACTGATTCTACCTCAATATTGTTATTATCGCAATACTGTACTATTGCATCAATATAATTAACACCTTCTTCTAAAACAATTTTTTCTATTTCCATAGAAAATTTAGCTGGAGTTAGGAACTTGCTCTCTATCGCCTTTTCTAATTCTTTATTTGGTTCCATAGAGCTCCAGTTTATCGTTAACAAATTTGTTAATGTATTCTCCGAGAAGTTTGATGTACTTCGCTTTGTCTCGTTCTTCATAAATTACACACTCACCATTTTCACAAGCCATAATAATGACTAACTTTTTAATTGATATTCCCTTCATCTCATACAACATACACCCGTATGCCATACACTGGACAAAATAATGTTCGATCCAGTCCCTTGGTTTAGGTTTCTTTGATGTTTTAAAATCTATTATTGCTAACTCGCCATCATATTCTGCAATACAATCAACGGTTCCAGCAAGACCTAATTCTTTACTATATAGCGGTCCTTCCAGAGCGTATATATTGTTTATTTTATTTAATTTACCCTTGGCAATCTTAAATAAAAAGTCTGAAATGGGACGCACTTCAGGTAAATCTTCATTCTTTAAATAATGTTCTGTAAGAGTGTGCATATCAGTTCCACGACCAGTTGCTGCCTTAGTGATACGATCTGCCTCTTCATTACCAACTTTCTTTCTCCACTTGACAAAGATTTCTTTATTAAAATGACTAGTAACAGAAGTAATAGAAACCAACTTCATTAGTTCCCCTTCTTCTTCACCAGGTACAGAATAATAACGAACTCCATCTATAGTTTCCCTATTGAGTTTAGGGAGATCTAATTCAACATGATCAAATGCCATATCTACTACATCGAATTTGGGGGACTAATTCATAAGGAATATTCATTCCAAAAAAGAAAAACACTTGAGTTAACCTAAAATCTTCTTCATTCTGCGTATAATAACTTGATGCTCCGTGAAAGTCTCCACTATAAGCTATCAATCTATTATAACAATTTTTTACTTCCAGAGTCTTAGTATATTGACTATTGTTAGCAATAATCAATTCTCTAAACTCATCATCAACTTGATAATCTTCCATACAGTTAGGAACATTATTAGGATCTATGGATTCTGATGGTGATAATTCTCTATCTTTCCGATAGATACAAGTTCCATTATCAAGATTAGGATTTGGATCCAAGTAAATAACAGCAGCTAAATCTGCCTTTATATCTTCATGAATCCACCCCATATTAACAGGATCATCAAAATCACTAGAGAATCTAGATATCTTTTGAAATTGAGTTAATGCTCTATAATTACTTGGATCACACGTTTCAGAGTAATCTCCAAATATAGATAGAACTCTCTGGCAAGAAAATTCACAAAAATCTTTATCAATTGTAGATAAAGGTTGTGTTCTAGATCCTGGAAAAAATCCAGAAACTTTAGTATAATCTAAAGTTAGAGCAAATTCTCTTACTTGATCTGGATTTTCGTAAAAGTCATCATAACAAGTTATGGGAAAACTCTTCATAAACCAGAATCAAGTTTGGCAATAATATATTCTTTGACAAGTCCTGAACGAACTATGTCATCAACACCAAACTCTATTATATCAAAAGAAGGCATTTTTCGCAAGACGTTCATGAAGTCTACGATACCATTACGATCATTTGTTTTGGTAAGATCACTTTGACTTGCATCACCACAGAACATAATTTTTGAGTTTTCGCCCACACGAGTGATGATAGAATCTAATTCGTGGAAATTGAGGTTTTGAAACTCATCAACAATCACGATTGCATTATCTAATGTTGTGCCACGAATAAAAGAAGTACTCCAGAACTTAATACTTTCCTGTGCCTTTAAGTTACCATAAAGCATCTCAAAATCAGCATCAGAAGGCATCTGGAACATATACTTCACCATATTCTTATAAGGAATTTGGTAAATATCTGCTTTATCTTCATGATCACCAGGTAAGAACCCAATCTCACGAGTTGAGACTAAGGATCGAACTAAGTAGATTTTGTCATATGGAGTATCTGTAGAAAGAACGTCTTTTATTGCATTATATAAGGTAATAAAGGTTTTTCCTGTACCAGCAATACCATAAGCAACTAAATGCTTTCCTTCCTTATAGGATTCAAATAACCTTTTCTGATTATCTGTTAATGGTTGAACATCAATAAGGTAATCATTATTAATAGGTTTCTTTCTTTTTATTTGTTTGGTTGTCAATCCAACCCCAATAGGTTGTTCGACCTTCTTTTTTCTAGGCATAATATCTACTTAGATTTTTTGGGGGCAGGAGCATAAGAATCATCATGTTCCTGAGTGGAGTTAACACCAGATTTTTTCGCTAATCTTCCAGAGATACCACCTGCTTTTTCAGATTTTTTCAATATCTCACCCCATCCAGGATTTTTATTGGTAAGTTTATCTCTCCAATCTCCAATCTCAAGTCCCATAGCAGGTGAGTTTTCAGGAGTGAAAAATCTTTCCCAATCAGGATTATCAGTTTTCCACTGATCCCAATCGTGAACACTCATCATTACTTCCTTCTCTTCACCAGTTTCTTTATTTCTTACAGGGTATGTTGCCATTTTACTTCCATCCGTATTTTTCTTTTACTTGATCATTATTCACAGTAGACCCATGATCATAATCCATAGCATTACTTTCATCTCCACCCAAACTATCGTTTTTATCTTCATAATGGAATTGATCACCAAGTACATCTGAAGAATATGCATCAGGTGGTCTAGATCTCAGAGAAGCAACTCCCTGACTCCAATCCTTATCCCAATCAGGATTATCCATTCTCCAATTTTCATAATCGGATACAGACATATGAATGTCTTTCGTTTCTCCAGTTTTTAAATTTTTTACAGGATATAAAGGCATATCAATAAACTAAGTAATTTATTTAGACCCATCCAAGGGCTTCGGAAACTGCAGGAAACTGCTCTGCAAAGATAGATCTTGCTTTTTCCACAACATCCATATGCTCTTTCTGTGTACCGTGTGCAGATCTCAAATTAATGTAGTGAATCCAAGAACGGCACGAACCAGTCATATACAGACGGGTTGGAGTGGCAAGTGGAAGCACAAATCTAGCACATTCCTTTGCAACTCCGCTTTCTAAAAGAGAATTATAAAGATTCATAGAATCCTCAAAGTGTCTTGCAATTAGTGCCTGATACTCCTCTTTTTTCTCCTGTGGAATATCATCATTACTATTCTGACGATTCTTCAAATCCTGACTACGAAGATCTGGTACAGGAATCTCAGTATCTAAGAGTTTTGTATCGGCATATCTCTGAGAAAACTCCTGAAACGTGAAACTCCTATGTCTTAGAATTTGGGCCGCTAATCCCCTCGTCGTCTCGATCTCCAAAGTCATCGAGGATTGTTCAAATACACTCCAATGATTATGTTTAATACAATACTTTAATAACCCCGAATAATTCTCATTTTGCTGGTTTGAAGGATTTGATACTCTAGCGATATACGCCATCATCTTCTCAGCATCGGGTGTGATACTAACAAATTTAACGTTCATTAAGTTCCTCTCTAACTATTCGCAACTGTGCTTTCATATCTTCAAGTTGTTTATCTGTATGAAGATGTTCTTGACTAATCCAATATTCAAGCGTTTGAATTAGATTTGTTGCTCTACTAGTCATTAGTAATATTATTTGAATATATTATAGCATAAAAAAAGAAGGGGTTCAACCCCTTCCTCTTTTCTTTTTAGCTATTCCTATCAAACAGTAGTAAGAACACGTTTGTGTCCTTCAGCATCAACAAGGAATTTTACACCACGGTAAGATTCTTCATGTTCTACTGGTTTTGCCTGTCTGTTAGGACGATGCTCAGTGTCGTATGTGACACCACGATAAGTGACTTTTGCCATTGGGTTTCTCCAAAGTAGTAGGGGTTTTAATCCGTTCCTTTAGTCAACTTCTGCGTCCCATAAACATCCTTGAGTGCTACCTCTTACCATTTGAACCAATTCGGTTCTATATTGAGTCGAAGGTGATATCTTAGTGATAATCCCCTTTGCCTCTTCACAAGTTAAAAGAGTAGCGAGTAGTATGTCCATAAGATGAACGATCCGTTCCGAGTCGGCTTACTTGCGACCTGAATGTATCAGGTTGAACGATTGTGTTAATAATAACACATTTTAATTATTTAGTCAAGTAGATATGTAAATTTGTTACATCGACCCTACAGAGCAAAAAAATACCCCGATTTTTTATCGGGATATAATGGAATTAAAAGTTGAATTTGGTTTCACCTTCCTTTTCTTTTCTTTTTAGATGCTTGCTTAGTTCTATGACCCCATACCTTTGGACTTATAGTTCCTTTACCATACTGTATATCTTTTAAACCATGTTTGAATTTATCGTAATACATATCAAACAAATTAGTCTTGGTTCCTCTAGTCAAATCATACTTAGTATCCCCAAGTTTACCAGACTCATACACAGCATAGCTTATAATATAAGCATCTGTAGGAGCATCAGGAGTAGAAACATCTTGCCGAGAACCATTCTCAACTAACATTTCACATCCATACTCAGACCTAATTTTATTTTTTTCTTCAGAAGACCAAAGTTCTTCCTTCTTTACAGGTTTTTGTAACTCTTTCGTTTCTGTAGTTTCGTTACTCATCCTCTTCCTCCCCATGTAATATCAGGATAAGCTTCAGATACATTTTCCTTTGTGATCTTATACTTATCAGTTAATCTACTATCCTTAATAAGACAAAGTATCTCTGCTTCTAATGGATGCAATCCCTGAAGCATATCAATAAACATAGATTCTCTACGAAGACCATTCATACCAGGATTACCACCCTTCAAGAAATTATAGAACTTAGTATATTCTCTACGAATACTAGTCTGTCCCTGATCCTGTGACCCAAGAGAAGTGGTTCTAAGTTCACCCATCTTATCAACTGCATCACTAATCTTATCTGTTAATGATCCTGTTGTATTTGCATCATCTTTATTATTACCATAAGGAACATCTCCCTGTGGTAAAAGAGTTACAATAGTTTCATCAAAATTCCATATAAGGACTGCTTTTAAAGAAGGATCACCATATCGTTGAAGAACTTCTACCTTTTTTGCATTACTTCTCATCTTAGAAGCAGCACCAAGAACCTCATATGCAAAAGGATTCTTAGGTAAATCAGGAACCTTCTGTGGTGCTGCCTTAGCCTTAGGTTTTGTTGCAGTAACCTTTTTAGTTGTTGACGCTCTCTTTCTAGTCGTCGTCTTCTTCGTTGTTGTCATAATTTTCAAATCTAAATGCTACAATTTCGTCGGGAAGTAAATTACCATTACCATCAAACATTTCAGGATGTACTTTAACATCATGATAGTTCATAAAGTATTCTCTGGCAACCCATCCACCAATTGCTCCCACTATGAGAAACAGTATTGTTAGAAAAGACCCGAAAACTAAACTTATCGCTAACATCTGTCTGCCTCCTATGGTAAGTGTGGTGATATGTAATGGTTTGGTTTTCTTTTTACCTCCCGTTAGAATAAATTCAAAACCACGATCAATATCATAATCTGGTTTATTTATAGGTTTCTCAGACGATTTTCTTTTCTTTAAGAAATTGAACTGTTTCAGTACATCCTCCAACCTTATGCCTCTGCCCTGTATCATCACAGACTACTTGAGGAAATGTTGATCCTTGACCAAACTCAGCATAAAAATCTTCTCGTGTAAAATCATCCTCTAGATTATACACAACATGCTCTAGCTTTGTCAACTGCATTACTTCCTTTACTTTCTCACAATATGGGCAACCTTCTCTACTATAAATCGTAAAATTCATTTTAAGATATTATTTTTAAAAAATTATTTAGTAGCAATTATAACACGTTCTACCAAGAAGTTGTCATGAAATACTGTTCTGAAGACATTTGTCTTGATCTCCTAGTAACTGCTCTTGCTGTAGGAAGATAAAGTTCACTATCATTAGCGGTAACTATTTCATTTATAATAGTTTTTCCTAAAACTTTATCTTTAGTAATAACATCAGTAGATCCTATGGTGATCTTAGAATCTGAATCTACTATATGCAATCTTCCAGTATGGAATGTAGCACCATGACTGAAATTAAAATCACCAGTAGTTGTCTGCCACAATATAGATTTATCAGTAGTACCTTTAATTACTATACCACCATTATTTGCCATCTCATCGGTTGGATCACCAATTAAGAATTGTGCATCATCATAAGTACCAGAACCACCTATAACATCTGAAAGATATACAGTTGATGATGCTATAGATACTATTTTAGTGCCTGAAGGTATAGTCAAACCAGCAGGAGATACTAGGGTAACAGGTATTCCCTCTATTATATCAGTAATAGGACTAACATTATGAATTACAGTTGATCCAGCACCTGCAGTTGCAGTAAATAATGTATCAGTTGAAAAACCTAAGACAATATCATTTGATCTTACTCTCAATTGAGAGTTTGTATTTATTCTTAGATCTCCATCTATATTAAGAGCACCAGTAAAGGTAGATATTCCTATCGATCTTATATTTCTAACATTATCAATATCCTCATTATAATTTACACTATTAATCTTAGCACTACTGGTAATAATAGCATCGCCTAATACATCAAACTTAGTAGTAGCAGATCTTCCTACTCCAAGATTACCATCAAATCTAGAATTACCAAGAACAACAAAGTCATCACTAGTAGGTAATCCACTTACCTCATAAAATAATTGTCCATGACAAAGGAATGTTACCTTTGATTTAGGATTTGAGAATCCTATTAAGGATTGGCCTGCACCTAATTTTATATCTGGTCTAGTATATGTTTGTCCTGGTGCAATACTAAAACCGAAGTCTAAATATTCGGTACTACCAAAATCATTTAATCCACCATCAGAAAGACCAAGTTTTACTGTTGCAGGATCTGGTCCTAAATTACATATAGATACTGTTACTTTAGATTCAGATCCACCAGGTGCAGTATATAATGCTTGCTTTGTTGCACCTGTAGATAATGTGTGTTGAAGGATTCCAGATCTTACAGGGTTTATAACATCATTAGTGGTTTGTCCATAAAATAAAAAGTTTACATCACTTTCTGTTGATCTTACAACTAACTTCTGTCCTGCACCAATATAAAGATTTTCAGTCTCTATTACTTCCCCATACTTAATATATCTGTTATACTCAAAATATCTTATGTTGGAACCATCCCTATAACCAATTTGAATCCTAGATGGGTTATAGTTCTTACTACCAATAGTAATTTTACCAACTGTTAGTTTGTTAGCAGGTCCTTCGTAAAGGTCGACAACTGGACCTGTTCCTGGTATAATAGAACTTAATAGACCAAACGCCATCTATCTCAACCGAATACAATTTTAAATATTTATAATGATTATACTAACAGGAGCAAAAGGATTTATAGGTCAAAACTTTCTTAAGTATTTGATAGAACATTCGGATGAAGAAATCGTCACAGTTGATGAGCATGATTGTTGGGATTGGATAGCATATTTTAAGGACTGGGATAAGGTATCTCTTATACTACACCAAGGAGCGATCTCAGCAACGACAGAAACAGATATAGATAAACTCCATAGAACTAATGTTTGGTTCACTATAGAGTTGTTTGAGAGGGCAATAGAGCATCAAATAGATGTTAAATTTGCCTCATCAGCATCAGTATATGGTAATACTAGAAAAAGTTTATTTGCAACTACTCCCAATAAAATATCTCCATTAAATTATTATGCTATCACTAAACTACAGATAGATTATTACATACAAGACAACCTAGATAAGTTCTCATCTATTCAGAGTTTTAGATACTTTAATGTGTATGGAGATGGAGAAGATAAAAAAGGAGACCAAGCAAGTCCAGTACATAAGTTTACCAAACAAGTAAAGGAGACAGGTAAACTAAAACTGTTTGAAGGTTCAGGTAAGTATCTAAGAGATTTTATTTGGGTTGGAGATATAGTAGAAGTCGTTCTTAATAATGACAAACCATCTGGGATCTATGATCTTGGAACCAGTAACCCAGTTAGTTTTAAACTTGTTGCTGAACTAATAGCAGCAAAATATAATGGAGAAATAGAATACATTCCATTCCCAGAACATCTAAAAGGAAAATATCAATATCTAACTATCGCAGAGAAAATATGGGACTACCAGTTCATAAACGTAGCACAGTATCTTAATCTCCTCTAAAGATCCTGTGCGAATCTAAATCAAAATGTTGCGTAGAGAACTCAAATAATTCAGAATCCTCAAGGGCAACCATCTGATGTCTCATCTTTCTATCAACATGAAATTTATCACCTGGTTCTAAAACCATACTGTCAGATAATCCAATATCATCATCAAAACCATAAAAGAGATGTATCTTACCCGACTGTAAGAAAAATGTTTCATCTTTTAAAAGATGATAATGCCAAGAGCATCTCTTACCTTTAGCAAAGAATAAAAGCTTACCACAATATTCTGGGGTATTACATATCCACTTCTCGTAACCCCATCCTTTAGGAACAAATTTAATCTCTGAAGAAGTCATCACAGTTGATTCCTTTGTCATCTATGAATAAATCTGCATGAGGTTTACCCATAATCAATTCATTATACTTACATCCCCACTCATCCAATTGATCCTTTGTAAGATCAAATAGAACTCCTTCTGCTTTTACAGAAGCAATAGAATGAGGTTGGTCTGAAAATCTACCCATCGCTCTGGCAGTAAAGTAGATAATATAATGTCCTTCATCATATAAATTATTTATTTTTGCAATACGATCTTGCCAAGGTTGTGCTTTATGGTAATCCCTACCCACAGTTGGAGTACAAATTGTACCATCAATATCAATACAGTATCTTTTGGACATCTTCCTCTGTTAAAATGTAAGTTCCTGGTTGTTGAACTGCAATCGCTGCTGCTCTATTTCCCATCATAAGGGATTCATCTATGTTGTTAGTAGTTATATACCCGTAGACAAGTGCTGCTAAGAAAGTATCTCCAGCACCAACTACATCATATACATTTACTTTCTCTGTTGGATATAAAGTTTGTTTGTAAATACAACCTTCAGATCCTTTTGTTACTATTAGATTGTCAATATAACATTCATGTTGTAACTTCTCATATTCTACATCATTTATCTTGACAAAGCAATTCTCTTTGTTAGGAAGAACAGTTTTCTTACTATCAATAAACACAGGACAAGTTGCACCTTCTACAATCTCAAATATCTTTTCTGTTGTAAGATAACCTTTATTATAATCTGATATAACAACAGCATCAAAACTATCAGTCATTACTGGTATCATAAGAGGTTTTATTTTTTCCTCATTATCAACCCTAAGTATCTGCTGATTAGATTTCTCATCAATAAATCTTGTCTTAACTAATTGTTCATTATTAGTTAAGAATGTAATATCAAGACCAAATGATTGCAAATTTAAACAAACATTACCAGCCATACCAGAAGTAGTTTTTATCTTAGCATAATCTAAAACAGGAACAGGTGCTTCTGGACTTATCCTAGTACACCTACCATAGATGTACTCATCTTCACAACTATCACCCAGTAACAGTACTTTCATTAATCTTTTTGATGACATTACTGCTGGCATATCCTCCCACTCTAGGAAGATGTCTTACCTCACCAGCATATTCCCAACCAACTACATCACCATCCCTCCAATCATCACCAAGTAATAATATATCAGGTTGATATAGTTCAATTAGATCTTCTAACTCTTGTCTACTACCAAAGGTATGAACAACATCAATATACTTGATTGCCTCAAGCATAGCAACCCTATAATGAAGATCATTTATAGGGCGATGCTCTCCTTTGTCAGTACGAATCTTTTCATCCGTATCCGTAGCAACTATTACTTTGTTGCCTAAAGATCTAGCAACCTTGAATAGTTCTATGTGTCCTGGATGAAGAATATCGAATGTGCCGTTGCACCAAACAATATCATTCTCCATTATAACATTTCAGCTACTTGCTTATCAGGACTGTATGCATCCTGTGGAATTATTTCTCGGATATCATTATCAGGAACATGAACCAATTTTTGAATCTCAGGTAAGTACATATAATTAATATCACTATTACCTAAAGTATCAATTGCATCCTCAATAGTTTCTACTAAAGGATCTCCACCAAGATTAAATGATGTATTAAACAGAATAGGAGTATCAGAAAGTTTTTCAAATGCACTAATCAAATTATAGTAATGCTCATTCTGTTCCTTAGAAACAGTCTGAATCCTACAAGTTCCATCTACATGAATAACAGATGGAATCTTATCTTCAACACCTTCCTTACACTTAACAGCATACATCATATGAGGAGCATCTTCCATTCCTGCAAGATCAAACCAATCATGTACTGTTTCTGCAAGAATAGAACAAGCAAATGGTCTAAAGAACTCACGACGTTTTACTCTATTAACTATATCCTTACCATCCTTAATAGTAGGATCAAATAATATAGAACGATTACCAAGTGCTCTTGGACCACCTTCAGACCTTCCTTGGAAGATAGTAACGATCTTACCCTCACGAATTAACTTAGCAACACTATCATATGAAGCATCTGTAACTTCAAATTGTTTAGGAACATCATCTAAGTATTCATCAGGATCATATTGAGGACCATAATATAAATTATCAAGTTGTTTTGGTTGTGGTAAGTGTGGATATTTTTTTAAATACTGATTAATATAAACATAATAAGCACCACCCATAGATGTACCACCATCATGCGAAATAGGTTCTACAAAGAAATTAAAATCAGGAAACTCTTGCTTAAATTTATAATTAGCAACGCAATTTAAACCATATCCACCAGATATAACAATATTTGTTTCTCCAGTTACATCATGAGTTTTTTGAATTAACTTAATCATTTCCTCTTCAGATGCTTTCTGAATAGCATATGCCAAATCTTTTTGAACTTGAGTCCACTCACCATTCTTATGATTATTACAATCCTCTACTAAAATAGGATACCTGTCCTCAATAATATGAGCACCATTTGGATAATTAGGAACAAACAAATCTCTATTACCTAATCCATTCCTAAACATAGGTGGGAGATCAGGATTCTCTTTTCCATAAGGAGAAAGACCCATAGTTTTTCCAGCATCAATAGTTGACCAACCACAATATCCAGTAACAGCTTCGTATTCTTTTACTATACCAGGATTTTCTGAGATGAATATCTCTCGATCTTCATCTACTGTAACATACCCAACAGATCCATCAGTTCCTAAATGTTTGTACTTGGTACTAACCTCAAGAGGTTTCTTTGCATGGAATATTGTTTCAAACTCAAAAACTGTTCTATCAGTTATTGTTGTCTGTAAAAAACTACCTGCACCATCAGCAACTAATACACCAGCACTATCAAATCCAGAATTTACAAATGCACAAGTTGCATGCATTTCATGATGTATCCTATCAATACAAGTTACTTTAAAGTTAAATTTTTTCCTACTTAACTTTCTAATATATCCCCTATAGACATCTTCACCTGTCCAATCATTTTGAGGACCATTACGATGAGTATGGCATATAACCAAATGATCTATATGATCAACATATTCAAATACTTTTGTTAATCCTAATAAAGGAGTTCCATCACGCTTCCATCTAGAAAGTCTTTCTTCCTCAAGGTAAAATATAATTTCACCATTAACTAATAATGTCGTACTGGCATTATGCCCACGAGAACAAGATACAATTATACTCATAATCTAACCTCAAGATTTTTTAGTTTCAATATCTAATAATTCATCAATAGGTTTCTTTTTCTTCTTTTTAGATACAACAAAAGGTTCTCCAAACTTACGTACAGGTTTAGCATCAAGATTGGCAACAGATTTTGATGATGCTGGACTTAATTTTGTAGGTGTCATAAGTGGAGTATTCTGTAATGTTGGTACTACAGCACTCTTTATAGGTACTTGTTTACCAGATGGTTTCTTTATACCTTTAACTATTTTATCAATAGTCTCTGAACTTAATACCATAAGATCTTCATTATTCCTATCTGCATTCATATCGAATGTTATTCTAATAGGACTATATTGTCTTTTATCTTTTCCGTTATCAATAACAGTAAATTTCTTACTATTTGGATAAGATATATTTTCAGGATAAGTAGAACCTATAACTACAGTTGTCTTTGTTCCTACAGCGTGTGCAAGATGCTGCCCTACACTATCACATCCTATAAAATGATCAGCAGCATTAATTACTCCTGCCCAACCATTCAACCCCAATCCTTTAGGTGCAGCGATACCCATGTTCGTCCATCCTGGTATCTCAATTTCTGACATTAATATAATACCAAAACTCTGTTTAAGTTTTTCTATTAATGAAATAATATTAGCAACTTCAAAACTTCTACCAGTACTATCGTAAATAAATTTACCCTCCACTTTGGCACTCTGTCCAAATGGTTGGAAAACAATTACCTTCTCTTGTTTAAGAGTTTCTTTTACCTCATCTACAAGGTTATACCCAGTAATTTGATCTTCCTTATTAAGATCTAATTTAATCTCTCCAGTTTCAGGAATCTCATCAAGTTCATTAATCTCTATATCAAATGCCTGTATGAGATTACACCTCTGAGTAAAATATTCATTTACTCTATAAGGTTCTAATGATACAATTTTCTTATCTTTTAACTTCTCTTCAAATAAACCTTTATGCCCTACAGGAAATACGTGTTCCCTTAAGGTTGTATTATTTAAAAATAATTCTCCCCAAGACTCAGATACAATGACAAAGTCATCATGTGTCTTAGCATATCTCTCTAAACCTGGCATAGAGCAAAGCACACGCCCTGCTCCACCATTAATAAAAAAAGCTTTATTCATTCAAGTCAAACCTCAATGTTTAATATTGTAGCATCGGTTGAGTATATAGTCAACCAAAGAAAGAATGTTATGTAAGGATTACACTACTTATAGCAAATCCAAACCATACCCATCTTACCAACATCACCATATAAACTATTACCACCACCCATAGCGTGTGAACCCCATCCACCAGCACCAGGTACTCTCAAACAAGAAGTCTGCCAAGCACTACACTGACATCCACAACAGTTACCAGAAGTATATTGAACACAACATGCAGTATCAACAGCATTACTTCCTGTTAAGAATCCAGGAACTGGAGCATGTACTTCATATCCATAATGGTTGCCATCCCAACATTGTTTTGGCCAAATACCACGAATACCATACACTACGTTTTCTGCAGTTGGTTCGTCTATATCATTTATTGCACCATGAATACCAGCACCAGCAACATAATCAATCTCACTAGTTAATTGTTGTCCATTAGAACACCAGTCAGTACCTTGGTTACAGAATTCATATCCTTCATTACCTGTGTAATATGCGACCCTACAAGTACAGAAATGACCATAATCTGCCATCCAGTTACCCAAAGATCCTCTTCCACCATCTACACAGTAGTTACAGAAGTGACATCCTTGAATGTAAGAACACTGTCCTCTCCATCTTCTATGACCAGTAGTTGTAAATCCGTAGCAACAGTAAGCACAACCAGCACATAAAGTATATGTCCAACCTGCCTGAACTGGAACAATAACAGAAGAGTAAGCACCAGTTGATCCAAATGGAGTATGACCACAGCAACAAGGTGGTTTATTAGCACCACCACCAGCACCCCACATTTGAACTCTCATACTGGTTGCACCAGAAGGAACAGTCCAGTTACAAGAAGCATTACAACGATAATAACCTGATGTATCGCAAACTTTTACTTCTCCAGTCCATCCAGTTCCTTCCCAAATAGTCCATTTGGTAGTCTCTCCTGGACAAAGCCACATTTCATGCTCATAATTTGTTGCTGGATCTAACCATGCTTTAGCACAAGCAACGGAGTTATCAGCACCAGAGCCGCCACCGCCACCAGATTTATCTTGTTTAAGATCAAATAAACACTGCTGTTTCTCAGCTATTTCTTTTTTTAGTGCTGCTTGTTCATTAAGAGCACTATAAACTAATACATCCATTTTTTAAACATTACCTCCAACACCAGCAATAGATACTTTTTGCAATTCAATTTGAACATCTGCAGGAATTTTAGGTATAGTTCCCACAGAATCTGGAAGAGTAACATACTTCCAAGTTTCATAATAAGGATTATTGCTAAGATATGTTCCCACTCCAGCTACATAATGATCTATTTTAGTATTAACAGTATCACCAAAATCATATTGATCACCATAGGTTTTCACATAATCTCTTCTCTTTATTGCTTCATCTCTATTTGGATTTTCTAACTCTTTTAATATTTGCTCTAATTCCCAATTACTACTAACTTCATTCCACTTAACTACATATACATCTCTTAAATCAGGATTATTCATCTTCTTAAAGACATCACCATTACTCATGGTTACATCAGTATAAGTGTGCTCCCAAGTATAATTAGTAACGAATTGATGAGATAATGCATATGCCATAGGTAGTTGAGCACTATCTTTAGCATTAAGCGTTTTCCTAATATATCCTGCTGAAGGTGGATCAATACTAACATCAACTTTAATCACATAACCAGTAGCTTTATCAACCCAAACATCAAAAGTCTCAGGTCCGTTATATGTATAACTTCCAGTTCTATTAGTAGAAATCCCCGCTACAAATTCTTCTACAGGAAGTAATTGAGTAAACGATGATGTAATGTTTGCCATTTTTTTAACGATCTCTGATTTTTACTTTTAGTTATTTATAAGTAGGAAACACATACCATTCCCATTCTACCTATGTCAGCACATCCGTGGTTGTCTCCACCACAAGTAGAGTAACCAAATGCACCAGCATTAGGAATTTGATGAGCACAGTAACATGCTTGGTAGCAGCATCCACCATTCTCATTACTAAAGCAATAGCAGCAACAAGATGATGATGGGAATCCATATACACCTGGAGACCAAGTGCAATGTTGATCTGCTCCATAAGTATATCTATTGAATGCCCACTGTCCAGGAATACCCCATACATCAGTACCAGTTGGTCCTGTTCCGTAGAATGTTTTATGGTTTGAAGTAGCTTGATCATTCATATCATAATGATCATCAGGATGTCCTACACCACCAGTTTGCTGGTTTTCTGAACAATAATCTGATCCATTATTACAAATACAAGAACCTGCATAAGCACAGTATCCATTCTGCTCATATGCTGCTTTATGTTTTCTTTCTCTAGATTCACAATAGATGTTACTTTCTCCACCTTCAGCACAAAAGTTTGTTAACCCAGTTCCTTGAACATATGATGCTTCACCATCAGCAGTCATCTGAGCTCTTTCTGTATAACAACAGTAAGCACAACCAGCACATAAAGTATATGTTACACCTGCTGTTACTGGCATAATAACAGATGCGTATGCTCCATTACCACCATTAGGTGATCCACCACAACAACAACTAGTACCAGATCCACCACCAGCACCCCAAACTTGGAATCTAGCACAAGTTACACCAGCAGGAACAGTCCAGTTACAACTAGAATTACATCTTTTATAAGAAGTTGTATCACAAACTTTAAAACCACCAGTCCAACCACCACCTTCAGCAGCAGTTTTTGGTATCATACACCATAAACCAGCGTTAGGAGCACCAGCACCTGCCATAATAAGTTTTTGATCTGTATAATCAACAGCACCACCTTCTCCTCCGCCACCACCAGCAGAAGTTATACCTGCTGTTAAAGCAGCAGATTCAGCCTTTAATTCCTGATTTATTTCTTGTAAGGCATTGTATGTTAATACATCTGCTGCCATTTTTTATACCTCTGTAATGAATTTACGATTAATAATTAAACTGCCTGTTCAATACCATACACACTTACACTTACATCAGACCCTGCAGTGTATGCTACTATATTCTTAGATGCGTTTAGTGAAATTGCTGTTCTCTCAAGAACACCATTCTTTGGCACAGATACATCATACTCAATCCACTCTGCATTACCTGGAGAACCAGTTGTGGATAATGCGAGTCTTACAGCAGCCGCAGCAGCCGCACTTCTATTCACTACACTAATATTGACAACTGCGTGAGTTGATGCAGGAACCGTATATACTGTTGTATTGGTTGAAGCAGACAGGGCAGCTTGTCCTAGAATTCCAGATGCCATTTTTTTTAAACTTTCCTTAGTCTTGTACTATTTATAGATGTAATTAACTTTAAATTTGTCCAACAAAGAATTCAGAAATTTGAACTCCCTTAACTGACTCATTTCTTAAAGTAGCTATACCAGCATTAGCATGTGATACTGCAGTTGATATACCTAAATTTGCTGCATTTTGAGCCATTACCAAATGCTCATTATCTTTTGTCTGAACATATGTTCTAACAGCAGCCTGTGTTGGCACTTTCTCATTACTATTTTGTGCCATAGTTCCATCAGTTGAGAACTCATTAACTTGAGCACCTAACTGAGCACCGATTGAACCCAATCGAATTGAAGTCAAACCAGATAGATCGAAACTGTTAGCATTCAAAGTTGCAGCACCAGTTGCCTGGTTAACACGGAAGTACTTACCAACCCTGAAGTTTCCTTGTTCATCAGTAGAAACATAGAATACCCTACCTGGGAAGTCTTCTGTAATTTCCTGTGTCTGAACAGGGTCTTGTGAAGGAACATCAGGCCAATTAGTTGTTGCTGTTCCACCAGTTCCTACTTGTAAGAAGTCATGTCCAGTTAGTCTTGCCTGACTGAAGATGTAACGAATCTTAATATCCTGTTCATCGAATGCTTTAGCAGCTTTCTCTTCAACAAGAGTTACAGTAGTACTACCATAAGTATCAGTAGTAACACCAGTTACTTTAACAAATTCATTATCTATCTTAACGAAACTACCAACAGAATCTTCAAATCTATTTGAGATTGTTGCTCTAAAATCAGTAGAAACACCAGTAAAATCTTTCCAACATTCAGCAGAACCGATAAAACTAGTTGCTCCGATTGAAGTAAACTGAGTTCCAATAGTATATGCAGATGCAACTGCAGCACCATCTTGTGCTCTCTGAATATTCATAGAGTTTGCAGTTGGGAAACTTACAATCTTACAAAGTTCATTTGTAGGTGATAAGCAATATTCGCCAGGATTGAATCCACTAATAGTACTTGTACTAAATGTAGTATCAGCATCAGTTGCTGGAGTTAGTAGTGTGAAAGTACCACTTTGAACTGGATACTTAATAAAGGTTGTAGTTCCACCAGTATGTGCAGCACCAGTAGTAGTTAATTCTCCTCTATCAATCTGCACATTACCCTTACCTTGAGGACCTATCTGACTTACACCAGAAATCACAAAGGTAAATGGATCTGCACCAGTAATATTATCACTATTGTAACCACCATTACCTGTTCCAGTAATAAACTCAATACTACCATTCTCTTCAAGAGTTGGTGAAGTACCTAATCCACTAAGAACAAGAACACGACCAGATTGACCTTCGTTTGCACTTGTATTAGTAAGAAGTGGAGCAGTTGTTCCTGAAGTTTGTGCAGTAATTGTCTCACCAGGAGCGAATCCTGTTCCAACTCCAACTGCACCTTCACTAATTAATGAGTAATATATTTTTTCTTGAGTAGTTCCTTGCATTGAGTTAATGTATCCCCAAGCACCAGAAGTATTACCTCTAATTCTTTCTCCAACTTGGAAACCTGATCCAGAAGCATTATCAGGATCATATTGAAGAACCAATCCTTCAATAATACCTTCTCTTGCCTTTTCAAGTGGACTGAATCC
>VTLG01000103.1_pt1 | contig 27222 bp, 31 predicted proteins | sample 4694571 | NCBI WGS metagenome assembly VTLG01 (sample SAMN12604809, study PRJNA352737) | marine metagenome | biome: ENVO:00000447; feature: ENVO:00000209|ENVO:00000569|ENVO:01000036; material: ENVO:00002151; isolation source: viral sequences binned using virsorter ...
GGCCTGCCTTGCCTTAAATTGTATCGCTTTTCTTTGTCTTAATTTACAAGCCCGCCTGTACTTAACAGGCACAGAATTTTTACTAGGCAGTTTCAGCGTAAGTCCTAGATTAAGTTAAGTTGACTTCTCGTCTTTTACAATACGATGCCTTGCGCTCTATTGACTTTTTTTATTTCGATTTGGCTCGCCTTACCTCAACTTACAAGCTTTGTCTGTGCTTTAACAGGCAACAATATTTAGCTAGGCATCTTCGGTGTAAGTCCTAGATTGGGTTATTATAATTTGCCTTTCATTGGGTTGTACTCACTTAGATTTTTATGCTTTGACATCCCTTTCATTCACTTGGCTTCTATTATTTTATTATCCCTTAATTTACAAGTTCGCCTGTACTTTAACAGGTTATTACATAACTTTATTTCTTATTATGCAAGAATTACCAATCCTGTCTATTGACTACCAAAAAATACGCAAAGGTGACGTATTTACTTACGAACAAGTCCTTCATCATTATAGATACAATTTATTAGGTGAGGATGAATACAATAAACGTCTTGAAAAGTATCAAACAAAAGAAAATTCATTTCATCCTGATGAATATGCTTTGCTTAAAGTAAAAGAATCAATAGAAACTAATTGTAGAGAACTTGGTTATCCAGTTGTTGTTAAATCAAGAAAAAAACAAATTCTTATTCTTGAAGATAAAGAAGCCGTAGAATATTTAACCGATAAAGCTGAATCGCATATAGATGGTTTTAAGAAGAAAGTACATAGGTTACACGTTGATATAGATGAAGAAAAATTATCTGACTTTGATAAAAAACAATTTGAGCATAAAAAAAATTACTATACTCTTGTTCAAGGTCATATCATGCAAGGTCAAAAGTCCTTAAAAGAGATGAGAAAAAGAAAACAACTTGAAGGTAATTAAACATGGGGCTGTGAAGACTTTTTAAGAGTTTTGGCTTCATGTAAGACCCCTCACTTTTACTAGATTTTAAGCCAAATTAAGCTAAAATAGAATAAAATTATCCTTATCTATGCCTTTAACATTTAATAGTAAACAAATTGATAAAGTTGTTACGATTGATGATGTCGGATCTTTATCTAATCCAGAAGTTTTGTTGTTAAAAGATGAGCTAATGACGGCTATCAACAATATGGATGATTATATTAAGAAATTTAAACAGGAAAAACAAGAGAAATATGACAAAGATTGGCATCAAAAGGTAAGGCGCAAACAACAGGTATGCAAAGCATTTTTGTCGCAATTAATTAGCTTAGATCACGATGAAGCCTTATTTAGGTCAATATACGATAAACATTTTTCTCAAATTATCTTAAAATATATAGATAGAAGTGAGTTTCGATCTATCCACGACAAAGCACGTTCATTAGCTATTGCTGAATTAGAAAAGATAACATGACACCAAAATACACAAACGGAAAAAGAAGTAACAAGTCAGAGTTAAAGCTTCAAAAATTAAAAGAAAACAAATTAGAGGAATTAGTAAAAAAATTAGATAAAGATATTAAAGGCTACGATCATATTATTGATTTTGCTAATAATCACACTGTTAGTTTACGCAGTGATTGGGTAGATGAAAATATTAGGACATTAGTCCTAAAACATAATTATAAAGTAAACCAAATAAACAAAATGTTAATTAGAGATTTTACTGATAAAGAACAGGAGGTAGCAGAAAATGAAATCGAGTAATTTTCCTGATAAAGAATTATTAGCCATGACACCTAATATGGAAGGTGTTACTAGACCAAAAAAAGATAAAAAAACCAAAAAATTTACTTTTATTCTTAGAGGAATGGGTATAGGTACTGCACCAATGAAAATATCTACAAATGCAGAATCACAAGCAAAAGCTATTAAATACATAAAGGCTAGATGGAAAGATTGTAGTTACGAATTGATATAAAATTAATATAAAATCTTGTATGTCACACATTTAGCCTGCAAAGGTCATTTTGGAGTCCAGCCAATATATCATGGTCTTACATATAAATTTCAAGGTTGGTTTTATGACGGAAAAGTTGTCTATCTCAGCAAAACATTTGAGACAAGATCAGAAGCACAAGCAGCAGCAGAGAGACTTAGGGCAGATAGTATGTTGCGGTAATCATGTATTTAGGGTTATAAATGGTACAAGATACTGGCTTAGCCCCCCACCTGATGATTACGAGGTATAAATACAAGAATGGCTTCTCTTAGATACCATGCTGGTCGCATGGTTCTATATGAAGAAGAGCCTACAGTATGGCGAGTAAAGATAAAAACTAAAACAGGAAAATTAAATTTACCTCTTAAGGCAAAAGAATTAGAACCTGCACTTATAGAAGCAGAATATCTTTATGCAGATGCTAGATGTATGAGTAGAGATCATCCTTTATGTATAGATTGCATCCATCACTTAGTTATAAAAGCCGAGTGTGGCCTTGGTATGCCAGAAGGTAAAGCTAGTGGAGGTGTTTGGGCAAAGGATTGCGCTTATTTTTGGGAGAAGAAGATTTAGAGTCTAACTTGTCTATATGATCTCCAGCTTGATTGATTATCTTTACTAATCTAAAATTTTCTTTTGCAAAAGCACTTATAAGATCTGGTATGTCGTGAGGATCAAGTGTTTCTATGATATGACGTAAAAATATCTCAACTTGTAATTCTTCCTCTAATGTAACATCAGCTAAAACCCAAGGCTCAACTTTGCGTCTTTTTTTAGCTTGTTTGTTAAACCAATTAGACCAAGGCATTACAAGTTTCATTACAAGTACCTCCAACCACACACTAACGTACTGGTCTTATAAGGCAACAAAGCTATACTTGGCTTAGTTACACCTATACACTATGCCCGGTCATTACGGAACAGGAATGAAGAAAAAGAAAAAGAAAAAAGGCGGTAAAAAATAATTATCTGCCCGGAAACAAAGCTTTTTCTAACGCATCAACTAATCTGTCATCAATCGTATTGTCAGACTTTTTAACCATAACTTTTGCTATATCAAGCAAGAGTTTTTTTAATGCTTTTCCACGAAGGAAAGCAAACAAAATTGGTTCAATAATTTTTAGCATTGTTTTTAAAATGTTGCTACGTTTATAGTAGCTCACTCCTCACACTACGAGCTACAACCTCTTTTCTTGTGGTCAGAAGAGAGGTTTTTTAGTAACATTAAGATAAAATAAGAGCATTTATGGAAGATCAAGAAGAAAAAGAAGGTAATCGTGTCGAAACGATTGTCAAAATTGCTGTTCTTGTATGGTCTGCTGGAATGTTAACGGCAAGTTACTACGAACCTCCTAGTGGTAAGAAGATTGTAGACTTCGATCCAACTTTTATAGCTTCGATTTTTAGTGGATCGCTTGCTTCTTTTGGCCTACAGGTAGGTAAGAAAAAGAACGGCAATGGCAATGCACCTAAAATAGTGGATAATAGTAAAAACAAAGTAGGTACTAAATGAAAAGACTAATTCCTTTCTTATTTATGTTTGCAAGTCCTTGTTACGCAGACATTACTCATTCAATCCAATCGGTGGCCTCAGTAAGCACAGTTGCAGCTTCAGCCACTTCAGAGCGCATTGCGTCCTCTATCAGTGTTGCTGGTACAAACGTCACACCAAAAGCTAATACAGTAGCAGGTCAGATAGGTTCTCTTGATTTAGCCGATGCTGGTATTACTAATGGTGTTCCTACTGTTGACTACGATACTAGCTTTAATGTAGTAAATACTGGCGATGCTTTTTCTGCAAGCGAGACATATATTGAAGCGGATGCCATTCCAAGCTTGCTATCTGCCACAGTAACAAATGGGGTGGTTCCATCACTGCCCCTCCTCGGTAAAAACACCGTCACATCTGGAGGGGATGTTGGTTCTGTATCTATTACATTAGATAGTGGACAAGCTTTAACTGTTGATTTAACTGATATGGGTGCTGGTACAACTGCAACACTTCAATCTACTATAACTCTTGGCCTTGATTAATGAAATGGTTTCTATGCCTGTTTCTTACAATACCTAGTGCGTATGCTGGAAGTATTACACCTCGATTCACAACAGGCCAAATGGAGCAATCAAGTCGTAGCGTATCTACGATACAAGAGACAATCGTTACTGAAAATTATAGGACAGGTTTTTCATATACAGTTCAAGGCCATAATATTAAAACAGATTCATATATCTCACCTGATGCAACATACACAACAAGCCAGAATACAGGAAATGGAGCAGTTAATTTTCAATGGGTGACACCAGAATTAACAAGCAAGCCTCAGTGGAGCATAGTGACGGAAGGCTCAGATTTCAGTCTGGTCGAAAATTTCCTTGCACCCGGATTAGACGCAGTTTCCGTAATAAATCGCACACAAACCATAGAAACTCAAAGTACATCATTAAGCATCTTTTCTCAATAGGGTTACTATTAACGAGTCCTGTTAATGCTAGTAATACAATATCAAGCCCAAGTGCATCCAGTTCTGGAACAGTTATAAACAATGGCTACCAAACCATAAATGGAAACTTTCCTACTCATAGATTCTCAAATGGAATACAATGTCAACTTCCTACTTTAGCTATCACTCCCTTTGTTACTAAAGGAAAAAACTTTTCTCTTCCAAAAAGTACAGTCTCTCGAACCAATATTTATGACACTGCAAAAGACAGTGATACAGGCCAGTTGCTTAACCCCGGCCATATTTTATATGTTGCAGAACAGGAACGATTAGATCAGACAGTATATAATCTAAATTATGGAATCACAGCTAGTTTTCAAATACCACTTGGGGGTGGAGGTTTTAACAAAGAATGTTTACAAGCAGCCCAAACATATAGAAAATATCAAGAGTTTATGCTCGATGCCAAAAAACTAGAGGTAAATTTAAATCGTTTAAAAATATGTGCTGAACAATTAAAACTTGGTGTTAAGTATGTAGGAGATGATGCAGTCAGTTGCCGTAACGTCGTTTTAACAACTGTACCTAATCAGGTTTTACCTCATCAACATTCTTTGACTTTTGAGAACGAGTAAGAACCTTTTTAAAGACTGTCTTACTTAAACTTTTTAATAGCCCCAAAAGTAATGGGCTACTGGCAGCCAAGAGACTAATAGTAACGACATTAAGAGCAGCACTAGGGGTAGGTAGTACCGATTTAACGAAAGTGACTTCTTCAAGAATTGGTACGCAATCTACCCCATTATTAGCACGTTTATAATCAATAATCCTTGATGTTCTTAAGTCTGATGTAAACGAGCCTATAGGCAAGACTCTTGATAAATCCGGACAAGGTGGTGGTTCTATAGTTTTTACTTTTTTTTTAGGGGGTGGAATGATGGGAGGTTTATATATTGCTTGTTGTTCTGATTGCGTAGGAGTTACAGTTTTAATAAGTTTGCTTGGATCGTATTCTATTGGATTAAACGAAGGCATCTCTCCTTCTGGACAAGTTATATATGCGTTTCTATCGTTATATAGAATACTAGGATTTTTTGTTATTTCTAAGTCTCTGTGATATAAATTACATCCGGGTATATTTCCTGTTAAAACGTGTTGTATTGATAAAGGTGTTTCGGGTATATCTATTTTTGGTATTTTTATATTTGGTGTTTTTATTTCACTCATCTTTATCTACATCTCCTATAGATATAGACCAACCATCCTCACCAAATTTTCCAACCTCTTTTATTTTTGGTTTTTCTTTTTCGTTTTCTTTAAGCCAATTTTCATGAAATTCTTTTATTTCATTATCGAGTTCTAAATTAAATTTTTGCATACGCAACCATTGAACAAATTTATCAACATAATATTTAAATAACTTTTTTATAAACCCAAAAATCATTAATCGTAAGCATTTCTTGGTAAATAGACCTCTATATAGCTAAAACATTTTGGGCAAGATAAATTTGTAACCATAGAATACTGCGTGTCTTCTTCAGTATCGTGATCTCCACCCCAAATTAATTCAGTTTTACAATGCCAACAATTCATAATGGTAATACAGGGCCACTAAACTTTGGTAATTTTTTATCTATTTGTTTAGGTAAAACTTTGTCTACAGAAGTCATTATTTTTTCCATCATCATTGATTCAAATTGTGGACTTGTTACCCATTTGTAAGCTGTCCACCCAGCCCCTATGGTTGTTAAGCTAATCAGGAACGATAGAATAGATAACACTGATGAGATTTTATTTAGCATGAAAAAGATACTGTTAGCTCTTATTGTTATTATAACTTTCTGTACAATTACTGCATCCAGCCCTTTTTATATAATACTTTCTATTATTCTGCGACAGCCCAAGGTGTACCTTCGGCAGTAGTTGGAGTGGTCAATTCTGTAATAGCATCATCTATTTTCTTTTCAATATCAGCAACAGTAAATCCACCACCCATTGCAGCAACATCGGCATCTATTTTTGCCTTTACCCAACCTATAACTGTAGCTGCATCTAATGAATTGTAGTCAATTAATGTTGCAGGTTTTGGCAGTAATACTGAACCTGTTTCTCTCCATTTTTCTTCAGTTCCATCCATTCCTTTTACACGATAGATTACTTCGTAAATATATTTATCAGCCGTTTCATAAAGACATTTGTTTACTTCCCAAACTTTAGTGATTGCCATCTTTTTATGTAAAACTTTCTTTTATCGTATCAGTTATTTTAGTCTTTGTCTTTAGGTGAAGCCGTATCTATGTTTTAAAGCATTAAAGTTATGTAATATCTGTGCATCAGTTAATGTGGCTGCACTATCACTACCGCTTGTGTAGTAATGAAAAGCACCTATTTTACCAGCAAACAAATCTTGTGGAAAAACAGCACCAGAAAATGATGTTGCTTCTGAACCAGTACCAATAAACCCAAAACTAGGTGTTTCTGCTTCAACACCTCCACTTATCGCACCATGTCCACCGCTTGTGCTATGTGTTTGAGTGTCAATTTTTACACCATCTACATAAAATCTTACTTCGCTTGTAGTAAAGGTAACGGCTACATAATGCCAGCTATCATCTCTTAAATCGTATGTATGTGATGTACTGTTATGACTACTATAACCACCACCACCAATTCTATCCCCTCTAAAAACAGCATCACCACTAGCATTAGTACCCACAAAACCAAATACTAATTTACCAACACTAAGAGTTTCATAAGCATCATTACCAGCATCAGTTCCTACGGAAAATCGCCATACAGCACTACGATCAAATGATGCAATAATTCTTGGATCGCCATTACCTCTATTTAAAGTACCACTATTACATTTAATCCAAGCAGCAAGTGTAAGGTTTGTAATAGCATCTGATGGTCCAGTAACGTAACTTTTATTTATAGAAATATTATCGTTTTGATTTGCATTACCAGTAACACTTGCAAATTCAAATGCCTTTTCTGTTGTATCAAAAGTTATACGACCAGAAACTGTTTGTGGATCAACTTGAGCGTGATGACCATTACCAGACAAATCAAGCCAATCATATGCCACATTATCAATGGTTGTTTGCGTACCAGAATAACTGTTAGTGTTATAGCCGTCATAATGAATAGTTAGGTTATCTTTTATAATCCCGCTATCTTTCCAATCTGTACCCATCCTTGCATTGATCTCATTACCTTCTTTCCAAGTGCCATTAACATTTACAAAATAGTTTGTGGCATCTTTCCAAGTACCACCTACGTTAACAAAAACTCCTGACATAATTAACTAGGCACAACAATCCAAATGTCACCATCTGCACCGCCAGAAGGTTGTGATGTAGATGTTGTAATTTTTCTCAAATTATTAGTATCAGAAGCATTACTTTCAGTCATAGTTGCTTTTCCTGTGACATCTACACCTGTCTGATCTACAACCAATCTATTTGAAAGCCCAGCATTACTAGGATTGTTGTCATCAGTAGATAATCCTGAGTTACTTCTAAAATGTATCTTTCCTGTTTTTGGTGATAAAGCAATTTGACATCCAAATCCACCGACACCATCTACTGCTATGTCTTTCCATTTTCCAACACCGCCAACTTGCCTTCTATAGCCACCAGAAGTAAGAGTAAATTCAAACCCACCATGAGTTGATAAATGCCCTAAATCACCTACTTCAAAGTAACTTCCAGAGTTCCAAAAATCTGTTGGAACTGAATTTCGTAAGTGTCCTGTGGCTACTACATTTCCATTAACACCTATACCATTAGCATCTGTAAACAGCTTGGCAGTTGAACTCCCGTCATGATGTAAATTTACTTGACCGCTATCATCTATAAATAATGTACGTTGATTATCAACATCAATTTCTAAAGCGTTTTCTGTTGCTATTGTAAAAGGTTGTGAACCAGAGTCATTATCGGGTGCTGAAAATTTTAAAAATCTACCATTATTATTACCCATATTTGCTGTTAAAGTCAGAATATCGGCATTAGCACTAGAAACCGTTGAGGTTATTGCACCAGTTACATTAAGCACACCTGCATTTATAGATGCTCTTTCTGTGCCATCAACTATAAACCTATAAGCACTAGCTTCAAAATCCATCCCTCTTCCATTATCTCTTCCGTTATTTGTTTCAGAAGCTAAAACAATATTTGAACCCTCATTTCTAATTAAAAAATTAGTTTCATCTAAAGGTTGTACATGAAATATACTAGAAGGAACTAAATTCGTACCAATTCCTACATTTCCATCATTTTTTATATGTAGTCTTGTATTACCAGCAACTCTTATTCTTGCATAAGCATTAGCGTTAGAGGCATTTAAAGTAAGTCCAGTTGCTCCAGAAGCTTCAATACTACCTTCTGCTGCTGTTAAACTAATAGCATTATTAATAGCTGCACTTCCATCAATACTTACACCAGTAGCAGTTGTAGAAAGCTTAGCAGTTGAACTTCCATCATGATGTAAATCAACTGCACCATTTGAATTTACTTTAATAGCTGTTTCAATACCACTTGCACCTGTCTGTATTTCTAAATCACCAGTAGGTAGTCCATATATCCTCGACACCATCGAATCAGCAGCATTATAAAATTCCAATCTGTGAGATTGTGCATCTCCAGTAACCTTCATTTCAATACGAGGTGTACTTCCATCAATAGTTACAACTGGATTAACTTTTATTCCTGTTGAGGTTGTTTCTAATTTTGGGCTGCCATCGTAGTTTGCTATAACCTTATGACCATTTCCCGGAAGGAGTTTTATGTCACCTATATAATCTGTGCCACTACGACCAATTTCAATATGTGATCCATTTGTTTCGGTATCAATTTTTAATAAATTTCTTAAATAACCACTTCTGTTAACTGCTATTGAATGACCGTGCATTAAAGAAATGGCACAAGTGGTTGATGTTTCAGATCCACCACCATCCTCTGTAGGGTCATAGCTTGCTAATGTGGAAGCAAATTCTAAAGTTCCTGATGCAACGCTTGTAGTTGTATATGTAATCCCACCTGTGACATCTATACCTGTTGAACTTGTAGCTAAACGTACATCTCCATCATTCCTTAATGAACAAGCACCACCAGTTGCGAACTGTGCCAAAAGTTGTGAATTAGTACTATCCCAAAAATCTATATGATTTCCATTTGTTTGTAGAGATAGTATCCCGCCACCAGTTTCCCTTATAATTGAATTACCATTTGAAGAATTATAAAGTAGTTGAAACTCATCATTATCACCAAGTTTTATGATGGCATCATTAGGTAAATCTATATGACTTGTGCCATGAATTTCACCCGTTACAGACACCCCTGTTGAGGTTACAGTTAATATATCAGTATTACTTTTTTGTACAATGAAATCACCTGTAGTATTATTTATATAACCGTTAGTACCAGAATGATATATTTTACAATCACCACCAGTGTTAGACCCTAGCTGTATTTGGTCATTATCTAGTAAGGCTATACCACCATTAGCAGATAACTTAGCGTACATAAATATTGTATTAGCAGTTTTAGAAATTGAAATTTTTGTATTATTATTAGTAGTATCTTTAATAGTAAAAAATCCACTACTATTTTTTATTTCATAATTAGGATCAGAAGTATCTGGGTCGTTAAATGCTATTACTGCATTATTTTTTAATATTGTTAAGTCACCACTTAAAGTGCCACCAGCCAACGGAAGTTTATCAGCTATTGAGTTTGTAACTGTTGTTGAAAAGTTAGCGTCATCTCCAAGTGCTGCTGCTAATTCGTTTAAAGTATTTAATGCGTCAGGGCTAGAATCAACTAAATTTGATATTGCTGTATCTGTGTATGCAGTCGTGGCAATTTTTGTAGAATTATCTCCTGCTGATTGGGTCGTTCCAGTGACACCATCTGTTAATACACCAGAGCTAGAAGTTAACGCTCCAAATAATGTATTTCTTGCAGCAATATCAACCCCATCTACTGTGCCTGTGACCCCTAAATTTCCTGATATTAATGCACCTACTGATGTTGTTTGTATTCTTGTAGTGCCAGCATGTGATAAGCTTACTTTTCCGTCATGTCCTAATTTTATTTCTGGCCCGCCACTATTACCATAAGATATATAAAAATCAGAATTATCATTATTGTTTACAAAAAACTGAAAAACACTGTCGTGAGCATTATTAATTTTTAAACCTGAACTTGTACCTGAACCTGTTGATTGAAATTGTCCTGTTGTAGTTATATTTCCAGTGACATCTAAACCCGAATTACAATCAACATTTCCATTAAAGATTGCCTGTTGGTCATCAGCATCAACAGAAAACATTATTTGTGAATCACCTACTCTTTCAAAAGCAAGAGTATTTGGAGTTGTTCTATAAATTAAATCAATAGAATCTGATGGTGTATTAGCACCAGAATCAAATCTAATAAAATTTGGCCCAACACCATTAATCTGTATTACTGGATTAACAGTATCAGATACTCCTGTGAGTGTGCCTGTAAAACTATCATCCGCATCTGATCTTAGATAACTACCACCATCAGCTTCATAAGTGTCAAGTTTTGAACCATCAGCAGCCAAATTTCTGTTATCCACCGTACCTGATACAGATATATCGCCTGTTACATTTATACCTGTTGAACTTGTAGCTAAACGTGTAGTTGCTCCATGTCTAAACGTACAAGAACCGCCAGTATTAAACTCTGCCATAAGTACTTGATTAGTACTATCCCAAAAAGATGTTTGACTTCCATTTGTTTGTAGAGATAATATTCCACCACCTGTTTCTCTTATAATTGCATTACCATTAGAAGAATTATGAAATATTTCAAACTCATCATTATCACCAAGTTTTATAAGTGCATTAGTTGGTAAATCTATATGGCTTGTGCCTGTTATTTCGCCCGTTACGTTTAATCCACTAAAGCAATCTAATCTGCTAATTATATCAACGTGACCATCTGTATTTACTTTTATTCTGTCGGCTCCATTAGTATTATCTCTTATTTTAAAAACCCCATTTGAGTTTACTAATCTATAGTCAGGATTATCTTCATTATCAGTAAATTGAATTGCTGGTGTTGATCCACCTAATGTAAATAAACCACCTTGTATATTTAAATTACCGTTAGTAAAAATATTTTGATCTCCAAAACTGGGATCAATCTTTGTTCCATGTATAGCTGCATCACCAGCTACTTTGTCGTTATTAATCGCACCACTATTTATTACAGCAGTTTGCGCTCCATTATTTGCAACTGATACTGTAAAATCTCCCCTATCGCCAGCTTGTAATACAGCATCAGCACCTTGTGGGCCTACACTTTTAACTGTAACAAGAGTTGTGTCACCTTCCGTAACGGTAACATTGTATTTATTCTCAGTAACATTTACGTTTGTCATTGTGTTGTGTATCCTTCAGACATTGTAATTGTACCTCGTAAAAAATATTCTCTATTACCATTTGCATCTACTTTTAAAATATCATATTGATAGGTTGAAGATACCATATCAGCAGTTTGTAAATCAGTTACTCTCCATTCAACATTTCCGTTACTTGCGCTAGTAATTGTAATTCCTACGTCAGCAATTTTTACGGTTCGACCAGCATCCCATATTTGAGATAATATTGTTTTTCCAGATAAATTAATATTGCCATTATCATCAGATAAATTAACATTAAAAAAATGATCTGCTCTTCTTGTTAAATCAAAATTATAGGTAGCAGGTTTTGACATTTTTAGCCAGTTGCGACTGTTTCTTCTATCTTACTCTCTTTTGGTAAATCTAGTTTTCTTTCTGCAATAGATGCTTGTATTTGATATATTCTAATTTCACAATTTTTTACCACTTGTGCTGCTTGATTGTAATTATCTTGCATTGTTTTTAACTCTGTTTCAAGTTCAGTAATACGTTCCTGTGCTTTGTCTGCTTGCATAATAAAAATAATAAGACCTATTTGTTTTTAATATAAGGTTTTAATTCATCAATGTCAAAAACATAGTTTTTTTATTACCAACCTAACAATGAAATATTATACGAAACCGCAATTCTATCTTCTTTTGATTCATTATTTGCTACTTCATGTAGTACATGAGAAGGAAACGTAATCATTTTTCCTTCTATTGGTGAGTATTTGAAAGATTCATATACATTTGTATCTAATTTAAATTTTTCTACATAACAATTAATTTCAGCATGTTTTTCAAAACAATTAGGATTTATAAATTTCAATTCTCCAGAATTATTGGATGCTTTTATCCAAAAAACTCCAGATATGTGTGAATTTGGATGTGTATGTAGAGTGTTATATGAATTTGGACTGTTAATCATAATCCAATATGTAATATTTACTTGTAAATCTTGTTTTAAAGTAGTAAATACAGATTGACCTATTCCATTTCTTAAATGTATTGAAATAGGATTTTCTTCATTTATATGATAGTCAGGAGAGTGCCAACCACCTCTATTTGATCTGTATATAGTGTTTGGATGTAATTTTTTTTGTTCATAACAAAAATCAATTAACTCTTTTTGTTTAAAATCTTTTTTTTTAAAAGTATATTCGTGAAAAATTGATGGAAATATTAACCTTGCTTGATAATTTTTTGTCATAAAGTAATCCAGTTACGATCTTCAAAACTTTCTTTATGAGTACCATTTTCAGTATTAGTAAAAGGAAAACTTAAAGAAAGTCTAGGTGTTAATGAAATGGCTTGATGTGGATAATATTTTGGAATCCATATTGCATCTCCAGTTTCCATAACTACATCTAATATTGGATCTTCGTTACTCATATTTAATTTAATTTGTTTTTTAACTGAATGATCTTCTACTTTTTTCCAAACTTTAAAATTAGTTTTTCCTTCACATTGCACTATTACATTGTGACTTAGATCAAAATGCGCTCCAAAAGGATGTTCTATTTTTGGATCACGACAAACATAAATATGTGTATCAGTATGACAATAATATTGATCTTCTAAATTACTAGCAAATTGATTTATTTGTTTAGTTGCTCTTGACATATCTACAAAATAAACAACCATTTCATCTAATAACGATCTTAAAAGAGAAGGAGGATAAGTATTTTTATCTTTCATCCAACCATGTGCATACCATTGAAAATTTCTTTTTTGAGGATCAAGTAGATGTACTCTTTTTTCAGTCATTAAAGGTCTTATATTTATAAGATGTGCAAGTTCCTCCCAAGAAAATAAATTAAAACAATAACCTTTTATATAATTAACTGAATATTTAAAATCTTTTAAATTATTAACCATACATATCTAAATCACCATTATTATTAATATCATAATTAGCACCATCAAACTGCATAGAACTTGGAATTATCCATTTATTATTGCTTTCATTACCAATTCCTGTACCAGCACTATTATAAGTCATTCCTATCATAACTCCAGTATCATCGCCAATATCTATAGCAGTTTCGCCTGTTGATGGCGACCAAGTTTCAGTATTGCCATCCCATAATATTATGTTAACAACAACATTTGAGGAGTTAACTATAGCGTATGTTTTTACCATAATTATTGTATATACTCCATTATATAAACAAAACCAGCAGTGCCAGATTGACCAGCAGTATCATTGGGAGTTTCATTTCCATTAGCACCTATACCATAAGTATTATCACTATTGCCTGATCGACCACCTTTTCCAGCTTCTGAAGAAGTGTGTTCACCTCCAGCCCCAGACCTAGGCTGACCATTTTCACCGGAAAAATTAATACCGCCTTGAGCATTACCGCCAGACCCAGTTCCTGTATTAGCAGGGCAACCACCACCACCATGACCAACTATTTGTCCAGAACCTGTATAACTACCAGACGGCTGAAAAGCTGAATCCCCACCAGCACCGCCAGCACGAAATCCCTCTTCACTAATACCGCCAGCCCCACCACCTCCAACTAATACACTACCACTAAATGATCCTGTTACATTATAATGCCCAACAACATATCCACCCCCACCAGCACCTCCAAAACCCCTTTCATCGACATTTTCTTCTCCTTGCAATTCGCTACCAGAAGCTCCACCTCCTCCACCTCCGATGACATGAACTGTAATATATTTTGTTCCTGATGTTGGAGTATAAGTGGTGCTGCTATTAAATGATCGTATGTTATGAGAACTTGTACCGCCAGTTGCTGTCGTTAAAGTTGTACCATCTCCAAAATTTATAGTCATAATTGTTTTCTTTTATTGTAGCTTAAACAGGAATCAAAGCTATTTTAAATTTCTTACCAGATCTGTTATTAATCATAAATATATTATTTTTACCTTCCTGTAAAGTCCAATCACCCCAAGAACCATCAATATCATTATTTTTACCTTCATTAGAAAAGTGCATATCATTTACATATAAATTTTCCCATCTTGCAGAAGAAGAACCTAAATCATGAGTACCACTTGGAAGTACATTACCCCCAACAGTTACAGAGCCACTAATAGTTGCTCCGGCATCTGAAGTTTCTATTTTTTTAACACCGTTATAAAAAATTTCAGTAGGGCCATTTGCATCTGTTCTAATAAACTTTTCGTATGTACCAGCAGTATTAAAATGTCTAAATTCAACATATTTATTATTATCAATAGTTTCAAAATCTACAAATTTATTATTGTTACCAGTAAAATCTAGTTCATTTGTAAGACCTATACTACCTGTTACATGCACTCCACCAGTGGTTGTTTCTAATTTGGGAGTATTATCAAAATATAAAAACGCACCCCCCTCGGGAATAACTTTGATATTATTTTCCCATCCACCTGACGCAAAGTTTTGTAAGAACAGAGCTTCGTTATCTGTAGCAATCCATCTATACTTATCATTATTATTATCGCCCTCATCTGCATGAAATATTAAAGCACTTGAACCAGCTTCTCCACCTTTTATTGTTATGCTTCCTTCGCCTGAGTTGGTAGATGTAACAATACCATCGGCTGATGTTGTAAGAACTTTATTACCGGCATGATAAAGTTCAACTTGTGCATCTACAAGAGCACGAACCATGTGTGCAAAAGTTCCACCTTTTGCTAATTGAATTTCACCAGCAGTACTTTGTATAGATAAATTACCGGGGCCATTTTCATAAATAATGCTGTTAGCTCCACTGTGATAAATTTGAAAATCATCTTCATTTCCAAGTAAAAGCTTTGCATCATCGACTAAATCGATGTTACTCGCAGCGAGAGAACCAGTAACAGTAACACCATATTGTCCTGTGGCTAGTTTAGGAGAATTATCATAATACAATTCTGCCTTTCCACCTCTTACAAAAAAGGCAAATTTGTCTAAAGTATGATCATTCTGATAAGTACCTAATTCTATTCCAAAATTATTATCTGCACCGTTAAATTGAATATATCCTTGATTTGTGCTATCTACTCGCATTTGTAATCTAGTTGCACTTCCTTGCCATGTTGCATCTGTAGCACTATCTCTAACGTGTTTTATCTGAAATTTATTATCGTTATTATTTGCTTTTACTATGTTGTCAAAAATTATTACTTCATCATTTAAAGATGTTCCTAGTTGCTGTCCTCTCAAAAATATTCCATTAGTTTGAACTTTTAATTGGGGATCACCATTTGCGCCTGTTGACTGATAGAAACTAATATCACTATTAGCTTCTAACACAATGCCGTTTTGAGAGCCTCCACTACCATCACTTTTTTTAATATTTAATGTTCCTGTTTTATTTTCTATAGTTCCATTAGCATTATCATGTACAAGTTTTAAATCGTCATGAGTACCAAGATTAAGGCTGACACTATCTCCTAAATCTAAGCTTGACCCAAATATTTCAACTCCTGTACTCAAAGTTTTTAATCTTTCATCGCCATTTTGATATAAAGATGTAGTACCTCCTGACCCTTGACTTCCTTTTAAAAGTAAAGCAGTATTTGCAGCGTTAACTAATTCAACAGTGCTACCACATATTTTTAAATTACCTGTACCAGTATCTTTAATAAAAGAATGTCCTAAAATTTGGTCGTGAAATATTTGTAAATCTTGCCCTGCTCCCAATCTAATTTTTTCACTGTCACCTAAATCAAGTTGATTTACACTAACATTTGCATTAAAATCATATGTTCCAGTTAAATCTTCAAAAGCAAAATTTCCATCATTATTAGAATCAACATATTTTTTCCATCTGTTTGCAGAAGCATCCCATTTTATTGCATTTGGAGGAATGTTAGATGGACTACCTATTGATAGCTGTTGTAAGGCAGCATCAATGTTTTCAATTATCTGAGTTGGAAACGCAGTGTAAGTTGTGTCTACTGTAGGTAAATTAAAATCAACTGCCATTTAAGTCCCTCTGCATTGCCATGTGAAGTTACCACTAACTTTACTTCCATTCGTATTGTATAGCAAAACTTTAAATGAGGTAGGATTTGGTTGGTCAACAAAATCAACAACTGCAATAATTCCTTCAGCAGTCGTTCCATTTACATTTGGAGTAACATTAATTCCTTGGACATCTATAAACGTAGTATTAAAGTTTACTTCTAAACCATTGGCTTGCGATGATTCATCATGATCGAAATAGCCTTTACCTGTGTCATTTTTAATCTTTGCATCTATTCTTAAATTTAAATTTTTTATTTTTATTAATGATCCAGCAGGGGATGATGATGCTGATGATGTTGCTTCCACAGTATATTTAACCCTTTGAAAACCAGAAGCAAAACGTGAAACACTATCTCCTACTGCTTCAACACCAGTACCAAAACTACCTGATGCTGTTGCTAATTGTATTATATGCTTTCTATCCACTGTACCAGAACCCTCTGCTTGAATTTGTGCAAGAGTTGTTATGTTTGTATTATTTAAAGTTGTTCCATAATCGAAAATTTCAACATAACTACCTTTTCCAGATGTTCCAGTAGGTGCAGGTTCTAGATAATTTAAATTATTAGCACTGATAAAACCTTGTAAAGTTGTCTTGCTGTTATTAGTAAAATGAGTAGCCCAAGTTTCAGTTCCCACACCATTGCTATCAGTTAATACAGGCATATAAATAACATTTTGATTTAAATTATCATCAAATATTTTTAAACAATTAGTAAAACTAGCAGAGGTAACTGTTGATGGTGTCGTGTCAAAAGTACTGTTATGATCTGCATTTAATACAAAATCAGGAGGTTGTGATACAGATAATAATTTAGGTAACGCAGTTTCACTTTCATTTCCAGCAGTATCTACAGCTTTAATTAAATATGTATATGTATTAGCAACAGTTTCAAAAACAACGTCAAAAATACCATCAATTTCTCCAATTAATGTAGATGCAGCATAATTTGTATTGTCGCCTGTATTTTTCCTAATAATATAATGATCTATCTTTAATTGATCTATTGCATTTACAGTAGGTGCGTTCCACCTTAATAAAACATTATTATCAATTACCTCACTTATTTTGCCTTGAGCGTTTACATCGTCAGGACTTTTTATAGTTACTTTTATCTGTAATGCAGTACCCTCATTATTTAAAAGATCTCTAGGAATTACATAATAATATTTGTCAACTTGTGTACTACCTGATGGTATTTGCCAGCTAACTTCTTCTTTGAAAGACTCTGCATCTGAAATAATTTCGAGTTCTTTATTAGTAATAGAATTTTGAGTACTTACCAATTCATCAACGCCAGCAAAAGTAGCAGAACTACTTCTAATAATTTTATAATCTTGAAAGCCAAGATTATTAGCTGGGGTTATCGAAGGTTTTATCCAAGAAAGCGTTACAAATCCTAAACCACCATTAGATCCCAAGTTATAACCATCGCCTGTTTTTGTTGGTGCAACAAGATTTGCTCTTGTAGAAGTAAACGTAGCAGCAGCACCTCTAAAATTGTTTTTGTTGCTATCTAATTCGTTATGATATGCAGCACTGAAAGCTCTAACTTTAAAAACTTTTTCATTATAATTTGCTAACGCACGAAAATGTGTTGTATCAACTGTTTCGATAAAAGTTTCTGTACCATCGTTTACTGTATAAATACCATAATTTAAAGTAGGTATAGAACCTTGTACAGGGTCCCATGAAAGCACAACATTATCTAAATCAAAAACTGCTGTTACCGTAGGTGCAGGTGCTAATGTAATTGTTATATCAGTCTCAGATGCAACATTAGTAGACGCTAAACCTTCTGTTGGGTTGCTTGGGTCTAGATATAAAGCAGCAACATTATATGTTGCTTTTAAAACTCCATTAACTAATGGAAAATTAGCTAAATTTATAGGCAATAATAATTCTGTTGATTTAACTCGTGCAATAACATCTAAAGAATTTCTTTTAATTTCATAACCAATTACAGGTGGTTGTAATGTTGGAGTACTAGGTTCATTTTCTTCCCATTTAAGTAAAACAGAATCAGTAGTAAAACTATGAGTTAAATTATTTGGTGCGAGAGGTAATGGAGGTGTTACATCAATATCAACTGTAGTACCAGCATTACCTGCAACATCAACAGCACGAATAGTGAATCTTCTTGTTGTACCTGCAAATGTTAATGGTGTTGTAAATTCTGTAGTATCAACATCAGAACTTTGAGCAGAACCGTCATTGTATGTAATTCTATAATTTTTAACAGCGTAAGTATGTTGAGCAATATCAGGGACATCCCATCTTATTTTTATAATTCCATTTTCTTGCGATACAGAAGAATTACGAATTACCGAGGGATTTACCACTGCAACTGCAACAGAAGTTGCATTTGTACTAACATTACCAGAGGTATCATAAGCTTTTACCATAAAAGTAGAACTTAGTTTGACTACTTCAAGAGGTAAGAATAAACTTGTTGCCTGTACTTTTAATCCAGAGCCAACAACAGGATTACCATTACTATCTAATGTTTCTGGATGTGTACCTTGATCCCAAACTGTACCTTTCCTTATCTCATATCCCGCTAAATCTAAATCTTTAAAACCATTAGATTGTAATGCTGTTACAGGAACCCAGTTAAGAGTTACCCCATCATGCTTATCTATTGTTGCGGTTAAACTTGCAACATCACTTGGTGGGGCATCTTTTCCAATCACTGTATGAGATGCGGTAACAGGTACAGTAGAAGTTAAACCAGCAGCATTAATACTTTGTACTTCAAAAACATATACACCTCCAGATTCAACATTTCTTAATTCAAATTCATTTCTCCTAACAATTACATTAGTTGGATTATCTTGTGATGGATTCGTAGGAAAATTAGAATTAGCAGATGTACTAGCACCTAGTGTATAAACAACTTTATATTTCACAGCACCATTAATAGCTGGCCATGTAACCCTTAGTTGAACTTTAATATTTCCATTATTAGTTGCATAAGTATTACGATTTGGAACGTGCTTATATAGTGATTCTGTTACAGTTAAAGCAGAAGGTGAATCTACTTTTTCATCAAGATTGGTTATATCTTTAGCTTCTACATCAGTACCACCTTCAATGGTGTTATATAAACTGCTGTTATAGGTTAAAGCTGTTACTGTATATTGTAAATTTTCAGATTGTTCTACTGATATTATTCTCCATGTTGTAGGTGCTGCTGTTGTCTTTTCATATAACCAAACGCTATTAACATTTGGTGCTGAGGAGAAAGTTGAAGAAACAGTAATAACACTTCCTGATATACCTTGCACATCTTTTGTTTCCATACTTCCATCACCTAAGATTACAGATAATTTATCTACTGGATCTGACGTAAAACTAATCCCAGAAATACTATCAACTGTTATTTGATTTGCAGTTGCTGCCGTAATACGACCTGCAAGTCTTGTTCCACTTCTTACTGGATCTGATATAGAAATTATCATTCCCGGTCTTATCATTACACCTGCATCACTTGTAGTAGTAAATGTACAGGTCTCTGTTAAAAAATTTTCAGAATAATATATAAAACGTGCTAGACGAGAAGCTTGACCTCCTGATGTACAACCAAAAGCATCTACTTGTTTTTTATTAAGGCCATAAGCTTTTACAAAGGGATCAAATGTTGAACTAGAAGGATCAGTGTCCTCAGCTAATGGATGTTGTACATAATCTACTTTTTGTGTGACATTATTAAAAAACCTTACTACTACACAGTTTGATCTTGTTTTTACATCTGAACCTTCGTAACTAAAACCTTCTTGAGTTACATTGCTTCTGTTAAATAAATAAACAGGATCTGCTGGTCTGTCTTGTGTAAGTTTTATTTTGCCTTCACTAAAATAAATTCCACCTCTAAATACAGATGCAACTTTATTTAATAATTTAAAAGCATCTTCCTGTTTATTTATTACACCATTAAAACTAAATCTAGGTTCTGAACTTCCTTTGGTAACTGTAACATTGCCACTCGTTGTTATTGTAGTAAACCCTTCAATAGTTATTACCGTTTTATTTTGCTTAACAGATCCAACTCTAACAGGTTCATTACTTCCTATATCACTAGCGTTCCCAGAAGTAAAGTCACAACTAATAAAATCACCAATCTGCAATTTACTGCTTGTAGTGAAGGTAATAGTAATTTCTCTGCCAACTTGACTATATGTACCAGTTTGACTAATAGGATTTGTTCTTCTATCACTAACCAAAGTATTAGCGTATTTAGATGCTTCTACGAAAGAAAACAAATCAATATTAGATGCAACTCCTGATGAAAAATCAGCTTGTTCTGATGGTGTTAAAATTTGATCTCCAAAGCCATATCTTCTTGAAGTTAAAATATCGTATAAAACAAAAACAGGACACGCACAAAATTCTGCTGCTTTTAAAGTTCCATTAAATACATAATTATTAGGATAAATAATCCTACCTGTATTTATATCAACAGTTGTTCCATGAGGTATTCTTATTTTTATACCTTTTACTCGATATGTTCTTTTAGGGACTGAGCTAAAATTTTCCGCATCTAATTGAAGTCCAACTAAAGCACTATTCAAATAATGCCTTTTATCATCAATTACCTTAACAATAGAAGTAAACCTTACATTATGACGTTGGTCAATAATATTTGAATCATCGTGGTCGCCATTGATTTTTAGTACTTTAATTTGTAAGGTTCTTTCAGCAGTGCTAGTAGTACTAGGAATATCTATAGTGTGTTGTTGTTGAAATAAATCATTGGTTCTTCCTTTTACAATGACACTCATTCCGGGTGGAGTAGCAAAACTACCATTATTTATATTAGAAATAGACCTTGAGATTACATAATGTGTAGATAATCCTCTTACGTCACCATTATTGTACGCAGCAAATAAAGCTGGAATACTAATAATTACAACTACCTGTGAAACTCTTGCAGCAGCAGTGTCAGTGAAAGTAAGAGTTTTAAACTCATTAGCATTAGTTAAATCGTCATTTGGATATGCAGGGACAACAGATCTTATTTTAGAAAAGCCGTTAATGACAGGTTGATCTGCCTCAGTACCCTTACCAACTCTTGTGTCAATTCTTAAATCATTTACTGCAAAATTATAATCATCATCTGTTGGAGAAGTACCTGCTGCTGGTTTTAATAATGATGTTCTATTAAAAAATATATCTTTCTGGCCGATAGTGTTGTAACGACTTGTTCCTTGAGGATAACCAGTTTCTAAAGGAGTAGCAAAACCTGCGATTTCTCCTTCTGATATTACTTCTAATATTTTTGCTGTAGCTTTACTGTTTAAATTGTCTTCATCATTTTGTGGTTCTCTACCGCCACCCTTATTACCAGCACCATAAATTAAATCTTCCATTATGCTTCCACCTCACCTATCTCTAGAGATGTATTAATTACTATTGAACCACATATAGCCGTTCCATAGACTAAAGGCACTGCAACACCGGGCATACTAACATTTAAAGGAGAACTAAAAGCAGAAGACTCTGGTGTTTGTTCTGCTTCTGGAGTCGGATTTGGAGGAGCTAATAATTCTGCAACACCACCTAAAACCATAGATGCACCAACTGCACTTAAGGCTGTACCTACTCCTGTCATCACACCTGCAAATCCAGTAGTAGCAGCACCTGCCCCTAAAAAACTTGTAGTCCCAAACAACCCAGCACCGGGGAAAAAGAATGATGCTCCAATTAAAGCAACACCTGCTAAAATTCTTCCAAATTTACCACTACCCTCTACAACTGGTATAAAACTTATACTGGCATGACCAATAGGATGTAAAAGTTCTTCTTCTCCAACATCATCTTTATCTACTAAAACGTGATAATTATTTTGCACTATTTCAGCTTCTAATTTAGGCCAGTTACAAATCAAAAAACTGACAGCTTCTCTTACGTTACTAACAACAGCTTCTACTTCTTTTAATCCTGTATGTTCTCTTAAATGACCATAAAGTTTTATCTTACGCAACATATCTTATCCTCCTACCAGTACATTTTTGTAACCATTCACCGTATGGCTCTCGACCTGACAATCTTCCCTGTATATGGTGCAATACCTGTCCATCAATAAATACAGCAATATGATTAAGGCCATTACCATAAATATTAAGTAATAAACAATCATTTGTCTGTAGCTGTTCATTATATTTTAACTCACGAAAACCTGTCGCCTCAAAACAATCTTCAAACATTGGATTATCTAAAAAATCATCTTCATTAGCAGGTCTTACCCAATCTCTCATTACAATTCCTTGTTCTTTAAAATAATCTCTGACTAAACTCCAACAATCATAAACTCCAAACACATAAGGTCTACCTATCAAACTATCTTTATATCCTTGCGGTTTATAATTTTGCCATTCTTTGGTGTGTGGATTAACTATGTAAGATTGCAATCCAAGTTTTTCTGCTGAATACTTATCAGCATCAGATGGTGTTGCATCACAATTTGTATGGCTATGAAATATTGCCACAATATCTCCTTTATCTTCTGTTCTAGCCCATGTTTGTGGATCAATAGTAAATTGATTTATTTTATCGCTGGCTATATTTACAGATGGTGCATATTTTTCTCTACCTTTAAACATATAAACAAGGCCACAAGCCTCATTTGGAGCTTCATTGATTGCGTGTTCTAATGCTTTATCTTGCCAAATCATTGAAATAACTGACCAATTGCTGGAAATTCATTTGGAAGTACCTGACGTTTTGGCCCTCTTACCCCTGCCATATCCATTTGCATGGCACACTCAAACTGTACCATCTCTTGATTTTCAACTACTTTTCTTGCGATCATAAACACCCTATCAGGAAATTTTTGTGTATCGTCTGCTGTTGAATTAGTTGAATCAAAGTTTTCATTATCAAGAAATTTTTTCAAGGTTGTTATATAAACCAAAGTACTACCTATAAGATCATTACCAACAGTAACCTTATTAACTTCCATCAACATTGATGAGATAGTACCTGACGGCAAAGCAGAACCACCTTCTGCAAGAGTAAAAGTACTGGCAAGACTTGGACTTAAATTGCTTATTGTTAAACGTGGCCTTGGTAGTGATCCTTTTGATGACATATCAAAACCTTCAGTTTTTATAGGAAAAGGCTCATATACTTTACCTGCAAAATGTACAGAAGCATCTTGCAATGATGATGTAGTTTTTAAATTAGTTCCAGCATGAAATCTTTTTACAGGTCTTTTTGCAGTCCAAGTAACATTATTATCATTAGCTACTGCACCAGCAGTTGATGGAAATGAAGGTTCTGTAATTCCACTATAAGCATTTCCAGTTACGGCTGTACATTCAAATACCAGCCCTAGTGGTGGGAAAGTAGTAGAGTCTTCAAATACTAAAGATGTAGAACTTACAGTATCTCCAACACTGTATGTACCAGCATCTCCACCTCTTTTTACAGACCAATCAGCGTAATGCAATCTTTGATCTAGATGTATTTCAAATAACTCAACAATCGCTGAAGGATTACTTTTTTGTAATTCCGTAACAGTTGCTTGTTTTGGTAAATCAGAAGATGTCATGCCACATCAAATACTTGTCTAAATTTTACTTTTACCGTTGCAAGATTTGCATAGTCTATAGTCTTTGTATAACCACCCTCAACTACAAATTTCATTGCAGCACTTTCTGTAGGAACTGTATAAGAAATATTATCTCCATCTTCAGCCCTAAGATCAAAGAAATTAGTTAATTCATCTGCATCTGCTTCACTAAGATTTTTAAAAGTTAAATTAAAAGTTTTAGGATTTTGATTCAATCCTATCGTTGTTCTATGTTCAATTCCATCCCCTAGACTTGATACAAAAGTTTTTGGAATATTACTTTTAGATAATCCATAATCAGGGTTTTGGAAAGGATTTCCAGCAGCATTATTAGGAAAATTTACTGTCATTATCTGTAAAGTAGTCCTCCCGGTCTTTGTTGTCTCAGAAGCTCATCTTGAACTGCCCCTGCCAACATCTTACCAAGCATTTCAGCTTGACCAGTATTACCTTGTGCAGAAGTATTAGAAGCGTCTACATTTACAACAACATTATTAGAACTTCCAGAAGCTTGTACTCCAAGTTTTCCATCAGCACCACGCTTCAAGGGCATGATCGCTTCTGGGCCAGCTTCTCCAGCTAACGCTGCTCCATTGGCTAAAGGAAAAATTTGAGGCCGATCTATAATTCCACCCATTTTGTATGGAACGATTTTATTCTGTGCAATAACACCACCATCTGCTAATCCTAAAAACTTTCCGAAACTAGAAGTTGGACTAATAAAACTTGTAAGTGTCTTGAACAATGCGTACCTTGCTAATATTCTGCCTAAATCACTTAAAACTGATCTTGTAAAATCTTTAAAACTAGCTTTACCTGTCATTACAAAATCTGCAAATGTATCCCCAAGTTTATTTACACTATCAACTACTAAAGTTCCTATATTGGTGCGGAGATCAAGTGATGCTTTTATAACCTTTGCTAATTCTTCTTTAAAATTAAATGTTTCTTTTGTATTATTTTTAAGTTTTTCTGTAATAGATTCTAATGTTAATTCAAATTCATTTGCTTCTCCTCCTATATCTTTATATATTTCTTTAGCTCTAACAGTAATTTCTAAATTTTTAACTTCTTGTTCTCCTATAAGACCAAGTTCTTGTTTTATTTTTGCAAGATTTAAAAGTTTTTGATCTTCACTCACAGGATCATCAAATTTTGAACTTGCTGCTGCCGATGGATTTTCATCGAAAAACGCTTTTTGATTTGCAAAAGCTGCATCCCTTCTATTTTTTATTCTATTAAATCTTGCTTTATCTCTTGGATCTGTGCTTTTATCTAAACCTTCTCGTATAGCTAAAGTATATGCTTGACTAGCACTTGTAACTTCTGCTGCTAAATTTTTTCTTTGGTTTTGTGTGCCAATATTAAAAAACCTTCCAAGTGCTTCTATTGCTCCATTTATAGAATTTATTATTATTGCCATTGTTTTTTGGAAGAAAGCTCCTATTGGTTGCATAATTCTTCCAAGATGTAACTGTAATCTTTGCATTGCAACAGTCAATCTTTGCCCTGCATCCATTCCGCTATCTGCCATTAATTTTGCAGCAGTAGCATGGTCAGTACTTAATTTAGTTACAAACTTCATAACATCATTTAGACCAACAGTTCCATCTCTTAAATCTTTTTGTAGCTCTGGAAGTGTTCTTCCTGTAGCTTCTGCAAACTTAACAACCGCACCCGGCAATCTTTCACCTAACTGGCCTTGTAATTCTTCAGCAGATACCTTACCTTTACCAAAGATCTGCGACATTGCTCGAATCGCAGATTGTACGTCTTCTGCATCTCCACCAGTTGCTTTTATAGCCTCTGATACACCTCTAAATACTTTTTCAGCATCATCTACATTACCGCCAGCACCAATAACAGAAGCAGATAATGTAGTGAACTGTTTTGTAGATGCACCAATAGGAACATTTAATTCGTTAGAAACACTTGCAATAATACCTTGTGCTTTAGCAAACTCCCCTGCTGTTTTAGTAACACCTTTTAAGGCAATTTCTAAACGACCAATTTGAGCAGCGTATTTTGCAGATGCAGCAGCAGCTTTGACAGTATCAACTCCAGCCCCTATCCCAGCACCAATAGCAGCACCAACTGGCCCACCAACTGCACCTCCAGCAAAGGCAAGTTGACCTGTAGAACCAAGCCCTGCGGTTGCTGTTCCAGCTAATGCTCCAAGTGCTGCTCTTCCTCCTACTGGTATTTTCTTAAATCTTGCATTTAACCTTTGAAACATTCCCCCTTGAGGGGCTGCTGCTGCTGTTGCAGCGTTCATTTTTGTTCGTACTTTATCTATTTCAACTCCAAGCCTTGAATATGCTTTAGTTCCAATCCCAACATTATCTCTTAATTTTTTTAAAGCACTTATCTGTCCCTCAAAAGCAACCTTACTTAATTTAGTATTTCCATGTACTTTAGTTATCCCTTTTATAAACCTATCAAGTTGTGGTTTTGTAGTTCTTACTGTTGAGCTAAATTTTTTAAAGTCTTGACCTATCCCTTTTATTCCAGCAAAACCCTCTGTTTGTAATTTAAGAGTAATCTTTTCGACTTTAGCCACTACTTCTTCTCCTTATTAATTTCTTTCATCGCCACAGATTCCATAAGTTGTAAACCCTCTAGCATTTCTTTGCGGTTATCTACATGATAGATGTCAAACAGACCTCCATCAAGTAATAATACCTCATATTTTAATCCTACTACACCTCCAAAAGATGTGTTCCATTGTGTCTGACAACGAAGGAACATATTAACAATATCCCAATTCTCGTCAAATACCTCGAAATCTGTGTCTTCTTTTGGTTGCTCCTCGATTTTTACACCAAACGCAGCAGCGTCTTTCTGTGTTTCATCTATAACTTGTTT
>VTLG01004282.1_pt1 | contig 27218 bp, 34 predicted proteins | sample 4694571 | NCBI WGS metagenome assembly VTLG01 (sample SAMN12604809, study PRJNA352737) | marine metagenome | biome: ENVO:00000447; feature: ENVO:00000209|ENVO:00000569|ENVO:01000036; material: ENVO:00002151; isolation source: viral sequences binned using virsorter ...
GGTTTCGCTCGACGGCTCTATTTTTTTAGTCAGGCGAATATAGATTGCGTTTCGTTTCGTTTTAGTCTAGAGGATAATTGTGGAACTCGTTAATAAAGATATTATGGAGATTAAGCCATATCCTAATAATCCTCGAAAGAGTCATGCTACTACTAAAAAGGTTAAGAAAAGTATTAAGGAATTTGGTTTTAAACAACCTATAGTATTAGATAAAGATAATGTTATTATTGTAGGACATAGTAGGTTTTATGCTGCAAAAGAATTAGATTTAAAACAAGTACCTTGTGTTATTGCTATAGATCTAAACCCAACTCAAATAAGAGCATATAGAATAGCAGATAATAGAATTTCTCAAGATGCAGAATGGGATACTGATTTATTAACTATAGAGTTAAAAGAATTAAACATATCAGACTTTGATTTTAGTCAAACAGGTTTTACTAAATCAGAATTAGAATCATTAACTATTGACCCTTTAGCAGAAACTAAAAGTTTAACTGCTATAACTGAAGAAAGTAGTAATGTTCAACCAGCTGAATTTCATGAAGCTAACATAGGAGAAAACCAAGATGAAGAATGGGTTAATCTTCATTTTACAATGAAATTTATAGATAGGAAAATGGTATTTGATAAACTTACTAATATTAAAGATAAGTTTAAATTAACTACTGCTTCCGATGCTTTAATTAAAATATGTAAGGAGTAAAATATGAATACAGTATTTTCACAAGTAGAAGGATTAACAATATTAGGACTATATGGATTATTAATGATCCTCGTTAGTGTTTATATTCTTAAACCCTCTACGACTAAAGATAATTATCTAGTTGCTGATAGACAGGTTAGTTTCTGGAGAAGTGGTTTTAGTGTTGCCGCAACTTGGATTTGGGCACCAGCATTATTTATAGCCACACAAAAGGCATATCAGCAAGGTATGGCTGGTCTATTTTGGTTTACAGTACCTAATATTGCTTGTCTTGTTATATTTGCCTATTTTGCTGTTAAGTTAAGGAACATGTTTCCTAAAGGTTATACACTTTCTCAATTTATTTTAAAAAATTACAGTAAGAGAGTACAAAACCTATATTTAATTGAGTTAGGGGGATTGGCTATATGTCAGTTTGCTGTTCAATTATTAGCTGGGGGAGCTGTAGTATCTTACTTAACAGGATTAGACTTTTTTTTAGTTACACTAATATTAACAGCTATAGCTTTTGCTTATAGTTATATTAGTGGAATAAGAGCATCTATATTAACTGACTATTGGCAGATGTGGTTAATCTTAATAGTAGTTATTATTATAGTGCCATGGATTGTTTCTGCTGGTGGTGGATGGACAACTGTTACTAATGGCTTTGGTGGTATTAGTGGAGAATATAGAAACCCATTACATCCAGGCGTAGCTTATTCGTTTGGTATTGCAGTAACAATCGGACTCCTTGCAGGTCCATTTGGAGACCAATCATTTTGGCAAAGAACATTCTCAACAAAAAAAGGCGATATTAAAAAAGCATTTTACACTTCTGCAGTTGTATTTGGTATAGTTCCAATTCTAACAGGTTTAATTGGTTTTACTGCTGCTGGATTGGGTTTACAACATGAAGGTAATGCACAGTTGATTAATGTTATAACTGCTAAAACACTTTTACCATTATGGGTACTTGTTCCATTTACTATAATGTTGTTAAGTGGATTGGTTTCCACATTGGACAGTTCATTGTGCAGTATAAGTTCATTAATGGGTCATGATATAGCTGAAAAGATGGAAAGTAAAAATACTATGGCTTATGCTAGAATAGGAATGGTATTTCTAGCAATATTTGGTTTAGTTATTGCCAATATACCAGATATGAAAATTCTCTATTTGTTTTTGTTTTATGGAACATTAAGAGCATCAACATTGTTACCTACTATTCTTACTATATGGAAAGGTAAGTTAAGTGAAAAAGGTGTATTCTATGGAATATGTATTGCATTGTTCGTAGGAGCTCCAATGATGGCTTATGGTAACTTTGGTGGTGGTGTACATTACAAAGTATGGGGAGCAATATTTACTTGTTTATCAAGTGGTGCAATAGCATTATATTTTACAACAAATGCCAATACTAAAAAAAGAAGTCGTAAATAAATCTGTATTAGATTTAGCATACGAAAGACTGAACAATGTATTTGATCAGTTTGATACAGTATCAGTATCTTTTAGTGGTGGTAAAGATAGTACAATATGTTTAAATTTAACACTAGAGGTAGCAAGACAAAGAAACAGGTTACCTCTAGATGTTGTTCATTGGGATGAAGAAGCAATACCTTATCAAACAGAAGAATATGTAAGGAGAGTTGCTAACGAACCAGATATTAATTTAAGATGGTTATGTGTACCTGTCATACATAGAAACGCATGCTCAAGAAAAGAACCTTATTGGTATCCATGGGCTGAAGAAGTAAAAGATAAATGGGTTAGACCTTTACCACCAGAAGCAATTACTAAAGTTGAAAATTACAATGGTCATTTAGTTGGTGGAAGATTATCTATACCTTTTATGGCACCTCTTTTATATCCTGTAGAAAAATATGGAAGAACAGCATGTGTAATGGGTATTAGAGCAGATGAAAGTTTAACAAGGTATAGAGCTGTATCACAAAGAACAGTTGAAAATTATATAATACATTCAAAAGAAGAAATTAATTTATCAGAAGCTGTTAATGGTGGTGTAGATATAACAAGGTTTCCTACTAGAAAATTAAATAAATCAGGCAAACAAAAAATGTTATCAAATAACACAGGTCATTTTTATAAAGTTTATCCTGTTTATGATTGGCAAACTGCTGATGTATGGACTGCTCCTCATAAGTTTAATTGGGATTACAACCACGCATATGATGTTATGGAAAAAATAGGAATGACACATTCTGCTCAAAGATGTGCGCCACCTTATGGCGAAGAACCTCTAGAAGGGTTATGGACTTTTAAAGAATGTTTTCCTGAAATATGGGATAAGATGTGTTATCGTGTTAGGGGTGCTAATACTGCTTCAAGGCACGCATTAACTGTTTTGTACTCTAATCGCGAACAACCAAAAAAGCCAGATGGTATGTCATGGGAAGAATATATTGCTTATTGGATTAGAAAGTTTCCATTAAAAGAACAAGGTATGATAAGTGAAAGAATAAAAACATTTATAAGAATACATTATGAAAAAACAAAAGACCCAATTTTACCAAAAACACCACATCCTGTTTCTGGCATAAGTTGGGAATTTTTATTAAAGATTGCAATTCGTGGAGATTTTAAAGGTAGAAAGATGGAACCATATTTTAGTAAAAATAATGTTAAAGAGTGGGAATCAAGAAAATCAATGTATGCAAAGGAGTTATCAGATGTACAATCAACCAATTAATTCTGTAGAGTGGATAGAAACAGATAAATTAAAAGCAAATGATTATAATCCTAATCATATTCCACCACCTGAATTAAAATTATTAAAAACAAGTATTATGTGTGATGGATGGACACAGCCAATAGTAATAAGGGAAAATAATGAAATAGTAGATGGTTTTCATAGATGGACTTTAGCAAGTACAGATAAAGATATATCTAATTTAACAGAAGGAAAAGTTCCAGTCGTAAGATTAAATGATAAGAAAAGAGAAGAACAAATGATGGCTACAATAAGACATAATAGAGCTAGAGGAGCTCATGGCGTAATGTTAATGTCAGATATAGTTGTAGAAATGAAAGATAATCTCAACATGGAAGATGAAGATATACAAGAATTGTTAGGTATGGAAGAAGAAGAAGTTGATAGATTATATGATAATAGTGGTATGACTAAAAGAGGTAGTAAAGAAGAATTTAATCAAGGATGGAAACCTAAAAAGAAATGATAACAAATATTTTATTAGGTTTAATATTAATTGTTTTAATAGCAATATTATGGGTTTCTATTGCTTATGGAAATAATATTTTTAAGGAGAAATAAATGGATTTAATAAGGTACAAACCAGAGGTATTAGCAAATGAACTCTATGAAATATCAAAATCATATCATGAATCAAAAGTATTGTTAAATAAATACGAAAGAGATAGAAAAAGATATATTGCACAAGAATATCTTAAACAAAAAGCATTAGGGAAAACAGGTAAAGACGCAGAAATGGCAGCTATGGCTAGTACAAAAATGTCAGATGTAGATTCAAAAGTTACACTAGCTGATAAAAATACAAAAGATAAATTTGCTAAGTATGAAGCCAAAATGGTTGAAATAGATTTAATAAGGTCTTATAATTCCACAGCTAAAGAAGAATTGAAATTGGCACAAATCAATGAAAATGTTATAAATAAGAGTATATGAGTGCAGATTTAGATAACCCATTGTTTCATAAACATCCAAATCCATTGGATAAGCAAGTTGGTGGTGGACATTATAAAGATTGGAAAATTCAACCTTTAGAGTTTGTCGAAGCTAATAAATTATCTTGGTTTGGCTTTGTTATCTTAAAATATTTGTTTAGGATTGAAAGCAAAATGACCTCTACACAGAAACAAGTAGAAGATTTAGAAAAGATAATACATTATGCAAGATTAAAACAATTATTTTTAGCACAAGATGACACAGCAGACTTACAGCACAACAACGATAGCAAAACTACTAAAACTTTCTGATAGAAGAGTTCAACAACTCACTAAAGATGGTATAATACCTAAAGTAGATAGGGGAAAGTATGAGTTAGTTCCAGCAGTGCATGGCTATATAGACTATTTAAGACATCAAATGTCAGCAGAAGTTTCTACTAATGATATTGTAAAAAATAAAAATAGATTAACATTAGCAACAGCAGAATTAAGGGAAATAGAAAAATCACAATTAGAAGGAGAGTTAATTCCAGCATTAGAAATAAAAAAAACATGGTTACACTATGTTAATTTAATAAAAACTAAACTATTATCTATTCCTAATAAAACTGCACCTCAAATGGTTACTGTAGATAATATTAATGAAGCAAAAAACATATTAAAAGAAAGGATAAATGACACACTCAATGAAATCGCAAAAGTGGATATTACCAATAGAGAACAAGGGGATGTTAGCGATACTCCAATCAAGCCAAAGATTGTTACAACCACCACCGAAGCTAACAATAAGCGAGTGGGCTGATAAGTATAGAATATTATCATCAGAAGCTAGTTCAGAAGCTGGTAAATTTGAAACAGCTAGAGCTATTTATCAAAAAGATATTATGGATGCTATAAGTGACCCAAATATTGAAGAAATTGTTTTTATGTCTGGTTCTCAAATAGGAAAGACAGAAGTTTTATTAAACACCATAGGTTATTATATACATTATGACCCAGCTCCAATGTTGATGATACAACCTACTTTAGATATGGCTAGAAGTTGGTCGCAAGATAGATTGGCTACAATGTTAAGAGATTCTCCAAGTATAAAAAATAAAGTTGCAGAAGTTAAAAGTAGAGATAGTGGAAATACAGTATTACATAAAAGTTTTGAGGGTGGTCATATTTCAGCTTGTGGAGCTAATTCTCCTTCAAGTCTTGCTTCTCGACCTATAAAGATAGTATTGTGTGATGAGGTGGATAGATATCCACCTTCTGCTGGAACAGAGGGCGACCCTGTATTACTAGCTAAAAGAAGAAGTGCAACATTTTGGGATAGGAAATTAGTTTTAACCTCTACTCCTACTATTAAAGGTGCTAGCAGAATTGAGTTAGCATACGATAATACAGATAAGAGAAAATTCTATGTGCCTTGTCCAAATTGCAACGAAAAGCAAACTTTAAAGTGGTCGCAAGTTGTTTGGGAAGATAAGAATCCTAACACTACTAGATATCAATGTAGTAAATGTGATTCGAAGTGGGATGAAAGCCAAAGAATATTGGCTATCAGTAAGGGAAATTGGGAAGCCACAGCAGAAGGAAATGGAAGTAATGTCGGTTTCCATTTATCTGGTCTGTATTCAGTCTGGATGACAATGGAAGAAGCAGTTAGGGAGTTCCTAGTTGCTAAAAAAATGCCAGAAACACTTCGAGTATTTGTTAATACATACTTGGGGGAAAGCTGGGAAGATGAAGGAGAACAAATTGATGAGTTATCTTTATACAATCGTAGAGAAGACTATCTATCATCTGAAGTACAACAGGAAATTCCAGATAATATTGTTGTTGTTACTGCTGGTGTTGATATACAAGATGATCGCATAGAACTTGAAATAGTTGGCTGGGGCAGAGATGAGGAAAGCTGGTCTTTACATTATGATATAATTTATGGTGACCCTACAAGTCCTCATATTTGGAAACAGCTAGATTTAAAACTACTACAAACATTTAAACATCCATCAGGAATACAGTTAAGAATAGCATCTACTTGCATTGATAGTGGACATCATACAAAACAAGTTTATGAGTTTTGTAAACCACGATTTGCAAGAAGGGTATTTGCTATTAAAGGTATTGCTGGAGAAGGCAGACCAATAATTGGCAGACCAACAAGAAACAATATAGCAAAAATACCTTTGTTTCCTGTAGGTGTAGATTCTGCAAAAGAATTGTTATATTCTCGATTAAAAATAAAAGAAGATGGTGCTGGTTATTGTCATTTCCCTAAAAAGTATCAAGCAGAATATTTTATGCAATTAACTGCTGAAAAAATAGTAACTAAATATTTTAAGGGTTTTCCTCGTAGAGAGTGGGTAAAAATTAGACCAAGAAATGAAGCGTTAGATTGTAGAGCTTATTCTATTGCTTCATTTGCAGTTTTAAATACAGATGTAAACAAGTTAGCAGATAGATTAGAATTACAAATTGATAAAGAGCAAAAAGTGGACATAGACAAAAAAAATCAGTATGAAATAAGAAATAAACCAACAAATTTTGTTAATTCGTGGGAATAAAAATATATGGCTAACTTATTTACTGATATACCAGAAAAAATACCTACAGTAATTTATAAAGGCGAAACTGTAGTATGGTTAAGAACAGATTTACACTCAGATTATCCTGTCGGCAGTTATGCTATGTCTTGGACTGCAAGATTAGAAAATAGTGGAGGAACAAGTTTTAGTGCCACAGTAACAGAAGTAGATAATGATTATAAATTTACAATAGATAATAGCACTACAGGTGGTTTTACTACAGGTGATTATGTTTGGGTATTAAAAGTAACTCAATCAAGCGATAGTGAAGAATTAATATTAGAAACAGGAAAAATAACTGTAAAAGATAATTATTTTGGTTCTACAGGAGATACTAGAACTCACGCAAAAATAATGCTAGATAAAATCGAAAGTATTTTAGAAGGTAAGGCAGATAGTGATGTTTCAAGTTATAGTATTGGTAATAGAAGTTTATCTAAAATGACACCAGAAGAATTAACTACATGGAGAGATTATTACAAAGCAGAATACAATAGAGAAGTGGCTAAAGAAAGAATAGATAGAAAAGAAGGTACAGGTAGTATAATTAAAGTGAGATTTGACAGGGTTGGATAATGGGTTTCTGGGATAGATTATTAAGAAGAAGAAAAAAAAGAAGTTTTCACGGATCTAATCAAAGTCGTTTAATGAACGATTTTTTAACTACTACTTTATCAGCTGATAGTGAAATAAAAGGTAGTTTAAAAGTATTAAGAGCAAGGGCAAGAGAATTAAGTAGAAATAATGCTTATGCTAGAAGATTTATTAACTCTTACGTAGATAATGTTGTTGGTCCTTTTGGTGTTAATTTACAAGTTAGAAGTAGAGACCCAAACGGAGTTATAGATACTTTTGCTAATAATATAATAGAAAGAGAATTTACTAATTGGTCAACATCTGTAACTGCAGATGGGAAAATGTCTTGGATGGAAGCACAAAGATTGTTTGCTGAAACTTATGCTAGAGATGGCGAAGTAATAATAAGAATAATTAAAAATTTTAATAATGACCATAAATTTGCTTTTGAATTTATAGAAGCAGATTTTTTAGATACAGAATTAAATGATCATAATAAAAAAATTAGGATGGGGGTTGAGAGAGATGATTATGGCAGACCAATTAATTATCATTTTTTAAAATATCATCCAAATGATACTGCCTTTCCAACAATGGAACATCACGGAACTAAATATCAAAAAGTTCCAGCTGATCAAATAATACATTTCTATCATCAAGAAAGACCCCATCAAACAAGAGGCGTTCCTCCTCTATCTGCATGCATCAGAGATTTAAAAATGCTAGATGGTTACATGGAAGCAGAATTAGTTGCTGCGCGTGTTTCTGCATCTAAAATGGGTTTTTTTAAATCTGGTGCTGGAGATAGTTATCAAGGAGAAGATTTAATTGAAACAAACACTCCTGTTATGAGTGCAAGTCCAGGCAACTTTGAACAGTTACCACAAGGAGTTGAATTTCAAGCATTTGATCCACAACATCCAACAACAGCATTTAAAGATTTTACAAAACAGGTTTTAAGAAGCATAGCTAGTTCTTTAAGCGTTAGCTATAATACTTTAGCTAATGATTTAGAAAGTGTTAATTATTCTTCTTTAAGACAAGGAGCTTTAGAAGAAAGAGATCATTGGAAATGTGAACAAAGTAAAATGATTAGTGCTTTTCATTCTAGAATTTTTGCTAGTTGGTTAGAAATGACATTATTAACTGATAAATTAAATGGTTTGCCTGTAAGTAAGTTTAATAAATTTAATACTCCTGTTTGGAAACCTAGAGGGTGGCAGTGGATTGACCCTAAAAAAGAAATTGAAGCATTACAAATTGGTATGCAAAATGGATTTATTACTATGCAAGATGTTCAATCAAGTTATGGTAGAGATGTTGAAGATGTATTTGAACAAATACAAGCAGAAAAAGAGATTGCTACTGAATATGGTATTAATATGAATTTTGAACCATTTGGTGGCAATAAAACTACTATAGTAGAAAATGACGAACAGGCTGGAAACTCCGAAGAAAATTAGGTAATAAAAAGATATGAAAACAAAACACATACATTCTATCAAAGAAGATGATGAAACTATAACAATAAAGTTTGGAAAAAATATGGATGAAGAAGAAAAATCCAATAGCAAAACTGTTAAGGAACCCCCTATGGAAACAGAAAATAAAAAAGAGCAAGAAGATATACAGTCGAAAGACAAAGGAACAAAAGAAAGATTTGAAAGAGTTTTCTCAATAGATAGTAAAAAGAAAAAACCTTATGATGAAAATAAAAGAACAGTAGATATTGCGTTCTCATCAGAAGAACCATACGAAAGAAGTTTTGGGATGGAAATATTATCCCACAAAGGTACAGATGTAAAAATGGACTTTTTAAATAGTGGTAATGCACCTCTATTATTAGACCATGATGCAACTAAACAAATTGGCGTAATTGAAAATGCTACCATCAGCGAAGCTGACAAGGTAGGTCGTGCTACAGTTAGATTTGGTAAATCTAATCTTGCAGATGAAGTATTTCAAGATATCGTAGATGGCATTAGAAAGAATATTTCTGTCGGATACGAAATAACCAATATGGAAAAAATGGAAACTAAAGATGACGAGGATTTGGATTCTTATAGGGTTGCATGGACTCCATTAGAAGTATCTAGTGTTTCAATACCAGCTGATACATCAGTAGGTGTTGGTCGCTCTAGACAAGAAAATCACTCATCACTAGATGATGAGAGAAAGGAGAAAAAAGACATGGAAAAATCTTTAGAAACTCCAAAAGTTGAAGCACAACCACAAGTTGATGTCAAAGAAATTACTGACAATGCAAGAAAAGAAGAAGTAGCACGAATTAAAGAAATTTCTGCTATCGGTTCAAAACATAATTGTTCTGATATGGCAGAAAAATCTATCGGAGCTGGTGATTCTGTAGCTGTATTTAGAGGTAAAGTTTTAGACCACATTGGTAATGCTAAACCTTTGGAACAAAAAGACATTGGTCTTTCTGAAAAAGAAAGCAGAGACTACTCTATTGTTAGAGCTATTAAAGCTATGGCAACAGGAGATTGGTCAGATGCTACTTTAGAAAGAGAAGCATCAGATGAAGTTGCTCGTAAAACAGGCAAAACTCCAAGAGGAATATTTGTTCCTTCTGATGTAAGATGGCAAAGAGATTTGATTAGTGGCGCAAGTGCTGATGGTGGAGCTTTAGTTGCAACTAACTTACTCGCTGGTTCATTTATTGAAGCATTACGAGCAAGAATGGTTGTTAAACAAGCTGGAGCTTTATTTTTAAGTGGTTTAGTTGGCGATGTTGCAATTCCAGGCCAAAATGCAGTTAACTCTGCATCATGGGTAGCTGAGAATGCCGCAGTTAGCGAAGTAAATCCTACTTATAGGCAAGTTACAATGGCACCTAAAACTTTAGGTACATTTACTGACATTTCAAGACACTTAATGCATCAATCAACTCCAGCAATCGAAACTATCGTAAGAAATGATATTATTAAATCACTTTCTATCGAAGTTGACAAAAAAGCTATTCAAGGTGATGGAACATCCAATACTCCAACAGGTATTTTAAGTACCTCTGGAATAGGGGCAGTTGCTATTGGTACGAATGGTGGTGCTGGTACTTGGGCGAAAGTTGTAGAAACTTGGAAAGAAGTTGCTACTGATAATGCTGACATGGGAGCTTTAGGGTGGATTACATCTCCTCTACAAATCTCTCGATTTATGTCAACAGCTAAAGTGAGCTCTAGTGATTCTGTAATGATTATGAACGATCAAGTTAATCTTATGGGTTACAAAGTACACTCAACAACAAACTCTCCAGATAATTTAACTAAAGGAACTTCAAGTGGAGACTGCTCTGCTTTAATCTTTGGTAATTACAATGATTTAATCATTGGAGAATGGGGAAATCTTGACATTAATGTTGACCCTTATACTAATTCATCGAAAGGTGGAACTAGAATAATTGGTCTATATGATGTCGATGTTGCTGTTCGTCATGCAGAATCTTTTGCTGCAATTAAAGACCTTAATGCGTAAATTATAATTTTAGGGGGGACTTCCCCCCTAAATTACTTTATAAAGGAATTATGAAAATAAAATTAGTAAGAGGTACTGTTGTTAAAGGTAAAGACTACGATAAAGGTAGTGTTATTGATACTGATTTAGATACAGGTAAGTTATTAGTTGGTATGAATAAAGCTATAGAAGTTAAACCAGAAGATAAAGCAGAACCCCAAAAAAAAGAAAAAAAGTTATTCAAGCGCTAACAACTGAAAACTGTTCAGAACTTGTAGGAACTTATCGTGGAAGTTTTATATCCAAAAGTTGAAGTTAAATGGATAGACATTATTAGTCATTCTGAATGGATGGATAAATCTCAAGTATCAAAATTAAAACCAGCTAATTGTCGTACTCGTGGATACTTGTTTGTTAAGAATAAACAAGTTACAATACTATTTGCTTCTGTTACATTTGATGATGAAGGTAAAGTAGATAATTATGGTGATATAACTGTAATACCAACTCCTAATGTGATAGAAATAATAGAGGATAAAAATGGCAGTAGAAACAGACACAATAAGAAGCGTTTTTTTTAATACAGATGACTTTGGACAATCAGCAACATACACAGTACAAGGAGGTTCGGCTGCTACTATTATCGGTATTCTTGACAAAGAGTCTGATGATATTGAAAGTGGTGGCGAAGTTGGTGTGGTCTATTCTATTACTACTTTTACTTGTAGGACTACCGATGTATCTTCTGCTTCTTTCGGTGATAGTTTGGCTGTAGGTGGAACTACTTATACTGTAAGAAAAGTAGAACCAGATAATAATGGTATGACTGTTTTAACTTTAGAGGGTTAATGGTTGTTGTTCAAAGAAAAATTATTGGAAAAAAAGAATGGGAATTAGATTCAATGTATTGTGATAATATGGAAGGTGGAAAACAAAGAGAAAAAGAATATGCTGAAAATTTTAAAACAAATAATGGTATATATAAATATAAAGTAAAAATAAGTAATGGCACATATAAGAAAAACAATTAGAGAAAATGTAGGAACTACTGTAACAGGATTAAGCACTACAGGAAGTAGTGTTTATCAAAGTAGAGTATTTCCAATTAATGCAAGTAAGTTACCAGCATTATTAGTATTTACTAAAGATGAAGAAATAATAGAAACAAGTTTAAAAAAACCAAGATCACAACACAGACAATTACAAGTAATAATAGAAGCACATATAAAAGGTACTGCTGATATTGACGATACTATTGATACAATTTCAGAAGAAGTAGAAGAAGCTATGGTTTCTGATGTTACAAGGGGTGGACATGCCAAAGATACTAGATTACAAAGTACAGAAATAGAGTTTGAAGAAGCTACATCGAAGGTTGGACTTTGTCGGTTCACTTATGTTATAGACTATGTAACAGTTGAAAATGCTGTTCAAACAGGAGTATAAAATATGAAAAAGAATACTGTACTTATGAAATTTCCAAAAGGCGATGGCACTATTGAAGTTGGGAAAGATATGGTAGAATATTTTGAAAAGATGGGATACACTCTTGTTAATAAAAGTGATAATCCCAAAGTAATTAAATTAACCCCAAAGAAAGATAAGGAGTAATAAATGGCTAACCATACAGGCGTTGAAGGTCAAGTGAAAGTTGGCACTAATGTAATGGCAGAAGTAAGAAGTTTTAATATTGATACTACTGCTGAAATATTAGAAGATACTGCATTGACTGATACTTCAAGAACTTATCAGATTGGAAAAAAAGGTGCTACCTGTACTGTTGATTGCTGGTGGGATGAAACTGATACTAATGGACAAATTGCATGCGCAGAGGGTTCACAAGTAACATTAAATCTTTACCCAGAAGGTTCTGGTTCAGGCGATTATTATTATTCGGGCACTTGGATTATAACAGGTTCAACTGTTTCTGTTCCAACTGATGGCATTATTGAAGCAAGTTTTTCAGCTACTATGACAGGTGCATTAACTAGAGGCACAGTTTAATCGTTGATATTTTTTAGTATTGATACTATAATCTAGTATGACTAAAAAACAAAAAGCGATTGATTTTGCAACTGAGCACTTTTCTAGCAAATCATCAAGAAAAATTACAGTAGAAGAATGGGCTGATTCATCAGGCAAACCTTTAGAAATTTTTGTTTCTCCAATGACTTTGGCAGAAAAAAGAAGATTATATCAAGGCACTAAAAAAGATGATATAGCTGTTCTTGTTGATGTAGTTATAATGAAAGCCAGAGATGAAGATGGTAATAGATTATTTTCGCCTGATGATAAAGACGATTTTCTTTTTAAAGTGGACCCAGACGTTCTTTCAAGAGTTGCTGAAGAAATTATGGTGGCTCCCACTCCTGATGAACTTGAAAAAAAGTCATAGAGGATAGAGAATTAGAATCTATAGTGTTCCTATCCGAACACTTACATCAAACTGTAGAACAGACCTTGAATATGACCGAAGCAGAGTTTAATCTGTGGATTGCATATTTTAATAAAAAGCATAAGGATACTAAAAAGTATGGCAACAAATAGATTACAGTTTGATATAACAGCAAAAGACAGAACCAGAAGAGCTTTTAGTGCTATTAAAAAAGGTTTAGGTGGTTTAAGAAAAGCTGTTCTCAATTTTAAAACTGCTATTGTCGCAGCAGTTGGTGTAGCCGGTATTGGTTTATTAATTCGTAACAGTATGAAAGGCCTAGACCAATTAGGCAAACTTTCAAGACAAATATTTATTTCAACAGAAGATTTAGGTGCTTTTAGGTTGGCTGCCGATTTAGGTGGTACATCTTTAGAAGCATTTTCTAAAGGTGTTCGTACAATGGCTATTGGTATTAATGACTGGTTAGTTAAAGGTACAGGTATTGCAAGAGAGGCATTTGAACAATTAGGCATTTCACAAGATGAAGTAAGAGCAACGAATGGAGATTTATTTGCACAATTTGAATTAGTAGCTGACGCATTAAATAATTTAGAAGGTAATGTAGATAAAACAGCAATAGCATATAAATTATTTGGTGGTCGTAATATAGAATTATTAACTGCAATAGAAGGTGGTACTGAAGGTATCAAAAAAATTAGAGAAGAAGCAGAAAGATTTGGTCTTACTTTATCATCAGATATGATTAAACGAGTTGAAGATGCTAACGATGCTATAGCAAGAATGAAATGGAGAATTACAGGTTTAGTAGATAATATTACTGTTGCTTTAGCGCCAGCATTTACAGAAATTGCTGATGGTTTAGGTAAAATGTTTGATGGTTTTGTAAAAAATCAAGGTGGTGTTGAAAACTTCTCAGAAGCCCTTGTTACCAAAATGTTACAAGCAGTTTCAGTTATGGTTAAAATGTTAGGTAATGCAGTTTTAGCCATTGAAAGATTTATGAATAAAATAAAAGACATGATTGCATGGACAGGTTTGTTTGATGATGGAATAGAAAAACTTGAAACACGAATTAAAAATTGGAATAAACAAATTGAAGATAATAATACACAAATAGAAATGTGGAATGGTCTTATAGAGCAAGGTTTAGACGCCGCTGGTTTTTATGCAGAAAATGTAAAAGCTATGACAGAAGATAATTTACGCCTTGAAGAAAGCATAGAACTTACAAAAAACCAAATACACGATTTAACAAAATCATTTAAAGTTAATAACGATACAGGTATGGATAGTTATGAAGTATTTCAATCAATTATACAAGTTTTAGATGATTTAATTGCTAAAGTTAATGAAACTAAAGAAGCAAGTAAAAATACAAATGATGAAATTGTAAAAGGTTCTGAAGAAATTTTAAATAAGGAAGAAGATCATGTAGCAAAATTAAAAGCCATCTATGCGAATTATTATAAATTTTTACAAATAGAACGCATGAAAGATAAAGAAGCCAAAGAAAAAATGATGGCTGAATGGAATGTTCACATGATGAGTTCTATGGAAAGAGCATTATCCGCGGCAAGTGGTTTAAATAAAAAAGCATTTGATGCTTACAAAAGATTTGCAATAGGAAAAGCAATTATGGATACTTATCAAGCTGCGATGGCTGCTTATGCTAGGTTTGGTGGTTGGCCATGGGGAGCACTTGCAGCAAGTGCAACAATAGCAGAAGGTATGGCAAAGGTTGCAGTTATTAGACAACAAACTTATTCAGGCAAGTTAATGGGTGGAAATGTTAAAGGTGGTACTCCTTATATGGTTGGAGAACAAGGTAGAGAAATGTTTGTTCCAAATCAAGATGGTTCTATAGTTCCTAATAATGAATTAGGAAAAAATGTTTATATTACTTTTAAAATAGACACAGTAGATGCTGGTGGTTTTGATCAATTATTAACATCAAGACGAGCAGTAATAGTTAATATGATTAATAGTGCTGTTAATGAACAAGGTAAGGGGGCAATAGTATGAGTGGTGCATTACCAAATACTTCTGATTTTACTGCTATAAATATTAAAAGCAATCAACAAACACAAGTAAGCATAAGCGATAGTGGTAAATCATTTAGAAGACAAGTAGCAGGTCAATATTGGTCTTTTAGTTTAAGTTTCCCAGAAATGACAAGAGCAAACTTTGCGCCATTACAAGCATTTATGATTAAACAAAGAGGAGCAAAAGAAAGTTTTACTGTTACATTTCCAAGTTACATGAATGCGCTAGGTAATGAAACAGGTTCTGTTGCAGTTAATGGAGCTCATACTGCTGGAGATACAACTATTGCTTTAGATGGTTTTGCTGGAGATGGTGCTGGAAGATTTAAAGCTGGAGATTTTATAAAATTTGCAAATCACAATAAAGTTTATATGGTTGTTTCTGATGTAACAAGTTCTAGTAACGCAGCGACTGTTACTATTGAGCCACCTATTACAAGTGCATTAGCTAATGATGAAGCAGTAACTTATGATAGTGTTCCATTTACTGTTTATGCGCCTAATGAAACACAGCAATTTCGTGCAAGTAATTCTAGTTCAGGCGAACCTTTATTTAGATATGAAATAGATGTTGTTGAGGCAGTATAATGGCAAGAGGTTTATCGGCATCGGTAAAAACTGAATTAGCAACAGGTAATGCTGGTGCAATAGAACCTGTTTATCTTTTATATTTAGGTTTTGGTACTCCTCTTTATAAAACAAATTGTTCTTTTAATTTAACTTCTAGTGTTAGTGGTAGTTCACAAACATACACAGCAGATGGTTTTTTGGTTGGTGTAGGTAATGTAAGTGAAACTACAGAACCTATTAAAAATACTTTTAGCTTGCAATTAAGTGGTGTGGACCAAAGTTTAGTATCAGTAATATTAAATGAAAATATTATTAATGATACAGTAAAAATATGGCAAGGTTTATTAAATGCAAATGCTTTAATTAGTGATCCATATTTATTATTTGAAGGAACAATAAATACTTACTCTATAGAAGATGATAATAATACTACAGTTATTGGTTTAGAAATAACTTCACAATGGGGACAATTTGAAAAAGAAAATGGAAGAACAACAAGCGATAATTCACAACAAAGACATTTTTCTGGAGATAAAGGGTTTGAATTTTCTGCTTTAACAATAAGAGATATTAAATGGGGTAGAACATAATGAGTTTTTGGAAAAAGGCAGCTAGTTTTGGACAAAAATTATTTAATAGTCCATTATTAAATTTTATTAGTCCTATACTTTCTATTATTAGTATAGCTACAATGGCTCTATCTTGGTTTAGAAAACCAGATGAACCAGATTTTAATGTAGGAGAACCAACTACAGAAGCAAGAGTAAAAGGAATACTAGCAAATAAAACTTCTGGATTAGGTTCTATTCCTGTTATTTATGGACAAAGAAAAGTAGGTGGAAATATTGTATTTTTAGAAACTTCTGGAACAGATAATGAATTTTTATATATGATTTTTGCTTTAGCAGAAGGTGTATGTGAATCATGTGAAAGTATTTATATTGATGATAAATTAGTTACATGGTCTGGTAGTTTAACAGATGGTACAGCTCGTACAGTAAATAGTAGTGATTCAAATTTTTATAAAGATTCAACTTCTTTAATAACGGCCACATGGTACGATGGTGATGATTCACAAAGTTATGATAGTACAGTAGGAGCTTTATCTAATTGGACATCAAACCACAGATTAAGAGGAATAAGTTATTTAGCATTCAAATTTAAGTGGAATGTAGATGTTTTTGGAGCTATTCCTAATGTTAAAGCTATCATAAAAGGAAAGAAGGTATATAACCCAAACCTAGATGGAACAAAAACAGGGGGAAGTGGTGCGCATAGAGAAGACACAGTATCTACTTATGCTTGGTCAAATAATCCGATTTACTGTTTACTCGATTATCTTCGTAATACTCGCTATGGTATGGGTATTCCTAATGATAACTTCGATTCTAATTACGCTGACTGGCAAACTGCTGGCGATATTGCTGATACTGATGTTACTGCTTATGGTTCTACTACTATAGATATTTTTGATTGTAATGCTGTTTTAGATACAAAACAAAAAGTAATAGAAAATGTAAAAGAATTATTATCTGGTTGTAGAGGTTATCTTAATTACACATCTGGAGAATACAAAATAACTGTAGAAACCACAGGTAGTGCTTCCATAACTTTAACAGAAGATAATATTATTGGTGGTATTGGAATTAGTTCTAAAGATAAGAATACTAGATTTAATAGAGTTATTGCAACCTTTGCCAATCCAGATAAAAACTATCAAGCAGATGAAGCACAATGGCCACCCATTGATGATTCTGGTTTAGCAAGTGCAGATCAACATGCAACTATGAAAACTGCAGATGGTGGAGTTTTATTACAAGGTAAATTTGATTTTCCAACTATTACAAGTCCATATCAGGCAGAAGAAATGGCAGAAATAATTTGTCGAAGAAGTCGTGCAAGTTTAGATGTTTCTCTTAAAGCAGATTCAACAGCTCTTGATTTAGCCATTGGAGACATAGTAAACATTACACATGCTACGCCTGGCTTTAGTGCAAAGGCATTTAGAGTATTAGGTATGACTATTAATACTGATTTAACTTGTGATTTACAATTAGTCGAACATCAAGATAGTTATTATACTTGGGCAACTAAAACACAAGCATCAACAATACCTACAACAAATTTACCTAATCCTTATTCAGTCGTAGCTCCAGCTAGTGTAACATTATCAGATGAATTAATAGAATATAACGAGGGAACAGTTTTAACTAGATTAAATATTGTTGTAGGTGCAAGTACAGATAATTTCGTTCAATATTACCAAGTAGAAGCAAAACTTAGCACAGAAACAGATTACAAAATTATAGCAAAAGGAACACAGCTTAATTATGAAATGCTAAATGTTATAGATAATAAAACTTATAACGTAAGAGTAAAAGCAATTAATACTTTAGGGGTATCATCAACTTATGCTTCTGCAAATAGATTAATTGTTGGTGCAACTGAGCCACCAAGTGATGTAGAAAATTTTTCAGTTAATATGCAAGGTTCAAATCAAATGCAATTAAATTGGGATGCAGTTAGTGATTTAGATGTTGCTTTTTATGAAATACGATATCAAAATGTAACAAGTGGAGCTCAATGGAATAAATCTAATAATTGGCTTCAAGTTCCTCGTTCTTCTGGAACAACAAAAACAACTAATGCTAAAACAGGTTCTTTTTTAATTAAAGCAGTTGATAAATTAGGAAACGAATCAAATAATGAAACAATAATTTATTCCAATATATCATCACTCCAAGCGTATAAAAATGTTTCTACTTTAACAGAAGATTTAACTGCTGGTACTTATGATAGTGATGTTGCTCTAACTGATGCTTCAGGTACTAATTCTATCGTTCTTGATACTATAACTGACTTTGATTCTACTGTTGGAAACTTTGATAGTGCTAGTGGTGATTTTGATTTAGGTGGAACTGACTCAACATCTAATCCAACTTATTATACAGCTAATATTGAAAATGAGGGTTTTTATACTTTAAATTCTTCTTTATCATTAAGTGGTACTTATGATGTTTCATTTACAAAAAATTTAACTATTGACCAAATTGAAGATCCGTACGATTTATTTGATTCAGGACGAGGGTACACAAATTTTGATGATGCACCAGCACCTTTTGATGGTAATGACCCAACTAATGCTACACAAAGTTTACAAGTAGCAAGTTCTACTTCTAGTTTAGGTGATGCTACTACTTTTTATGCTTTAAATGCTTCAACAACTTATAAAGGAAGATATTTTAAATTTAGATTACGCATGGCAAATAAAAATAATAAAGTTAGAGGATTTGTAAGTGGAATAACAATTAGTGTTGATATGGAAAAAAGAACTGAATCAGGAGAAGATATTGCAAGTACGACAGGAACAAAAGCAATAACTTATACGAATGCTTTTTATGCCTCCCCAGCTGTTGGTATATCTGCTCAAAATATGGCAACAGGCGACACCTATACAATCAGTTCAAAAAGTGCTACAGGTTTTTCTATTGCATTTACTAATTCATCAGGCAGTGGAATTAACAGAACATTTGATTATGTAGTTCAAGGTTATGGCTTGAAGTCTTAACATAAATAATGATATAGAGGTAATATGAGTCAAGTTTCAGATGTAAGCATAGCCAATCAAGGTTTTAGTGCTTTTCGTACAGAATTAAATAATATTATTGGTGCATTAAACACTACTCATATTGGTAGTTCTGCTCCAGGCAGTATTGCACAAGGAACAATGTGGATTGATACATCTGCTGGTGCGACAGGTTGGATTTTAAAATTATATGATGGTTCTGATCATATTGCTTTAGGCACAATTAATTCAACAGCAAATAGTGTAGATTGGACAGATAGTTCTGTCACTTTTGATATTGTTAATGATACAAGTCCTCAATTAGGTGGTAATTTAGATACTAATTCACACAATATAATAATTGATGATGCTCATTTTATTTCTGATGAAAATAATAACGAGCAAATTATATTTCAAACAACTGCCTCAGCAGTAAATGAATTAGAAATAACTAATGGAGCAACAGGTGATGGTCCAATTTTAGGAGCAAGTGGTGAAACAAATGTTGATCTTCATATTAAACCAAAAGGTTCAGGAAAAACAGTTATAGGTTCTGCTGGTGCTTCTGCTTATTTAACAACAAGTGGAACATACGATTTAGTTTTAGATACTAATAAAGGAACAAACTCTGGAAATATAACTATTACTGATGGAGCAAATGGAGATATAGATATTACTACAAATGGTACAGGTAAAATTAAATTTAATGATTTAGCTTATATACCCCAACAAGCAATTACATCATCATCAAATGCTGTAGCATGGGATGCTCAAGCTAAACCAAATGCTTATCATATAACAACTGAAAATACAACTTTCTCTGCTCCAAGTAATGGTGTTGAAGGTGCTTTTATTTGCTTGGAAATTAATTTTAATGGCTCTCATACTATTGGGTGGAATACAGTTTTTGAATTTGCAGCTTCAACCGAGCCAACGGAAACTGCTACTGATGGCAAAACTGATATTCATGTCTTTAGATACAATGGTGCAATATGGCAAGAAGTAGGAAGAACATTAAATTTAAGTGAGAGTTAAGATATGTATGCAATAGTAGAAAATAAAAAAGTTATTCAAACTTTTAATAATCCTAGAAAATTAATTAGAAATGATGTTCGTTATTCAACTAAAATATTTTCTTTATGGTCAATAGATGAAAAAAAAGCCATTGGTTTATATGAAGTAGAAGAAGATAATACGAAAAAAAAAGATGAAGAATATTATATAAATACAGATCAAACTATTACTTATAAAACAACAGGTGATAAGGTTGTTGCAAGTTATGGTAATGCAACAGCAAAAGAAATAGAAGATAGAAATGCAACAGATGAAAATGGAGTTGAATTAGATCCTGTTCAAGTTATAAAAGGATTAAAAACAATTAAAAAAGAAATTATAGATAAACAATGTGCTGGGTTATTAGCACCTAGTGATTGGCGAGTTATTAAAGCAAAAGAAACAGAAACAGAAATAGATAGTGGATGGAAAACATGGAGAGCAGATGTCAGAACAAAATGTAACTCCATGCAAACACAAATAGATAATGCTAGTGATGTTGATGCTCTTTCTGCTTTGTTCACTTACACAGAACAAGAGGATGGCTCAGTTACAAGACCACTAGGCGAATTTCCTGAGAAGGAATAACAATGCCTTTAATAATTCCAGCAAAAACTTTAGCAGATGATGCTTATGAAATAAGTGGTTCTTGTAGGTTTGTTACTGATTCTTCTTCAAATCTTAGTCGTTCATTTTCAAGTACAGCTTCTTCATGGACAGTTTCTTTTTGGACTAAATTAACCGATAAACATAATACTACTACAATGTATCCTTGGGGCTTTGGAACATCAGGTACTGATTCAACAGGAAATAGTTTTAGTAGTGGTGGTTTAGCTTATTATGATGAAGCTGGTGGAACTTTAGTAAGAGATACAAGTGTACTTTTTCGTGACCCAAATGCATGGTCGCATATCGTTTGTAAAAATGATGGTGGAACTATCACATTATATACGAATGGTGTTCAACAAGCCGCTGGTTCAGGTGGAACATCATTAGATGGTAGCACTTTTTATATTGGAAGATGGCCAAATACTTCAAATCCTTATCATTTTGATGGATATATTTCAGAATTTTATTTTATAGATGGTACAGCTTATTCCCCTAGTACATTTGCAGAAACAAACTCTAATGGAGTTTGGGTTCCTATAGAAGCATCGCCAACATTTGGTAGTGATGGATTTTTTTGTGAATTTAAACAGACAGGTTCTAGTGCAAATTCAAGTGGTATGGGTGCAGATACAAGTGGAAATGGAAATCATCTTGGTGTCGGAGGAATGGGGACAGACCATATTACAACTGATACACCGACAAACAATTTCTGTGTTTGGAACGCTTTAGAATATTCTGGCGATACAGCTTTAGCAGAAGGAAATACTGAAGGATATACAAGAGATGGAACTGCCGATTACCATGAAGGTGCTAGAGGAAGTATAGCAGTAAGTAATGGTAAATGGTATTGGGAAGTAAAAATGGTAGAAGTAGGAGATACAAGTAATGCTTTATTTGCTGGAATTATGAGTGCTGACCATTCTTTTAGAAATGGTGAAGAAGATGAATTACTTCTTGGTACTTATGGTATGAGAAATAGCAATGGGGATAGTGTTATTTCAAATGGTTCTGCTTTAGCTTATGCAACTTATGGAGCAAGTTTTTCTGATGGTGATATACTAAATTTTGCCTTAGATATGGATAATAATAGATTATATATTGGAAAAGGTGGTTCTTGGGCAGATGGAAGTGGTAATATAGATGAAGCCTCAATTAATTCTTATTTAACTCTTTCAACAACTCCTAGTGCTTATATGCCAATGGTAATAGGATATTCAACAGGTGCTGATATTAAATATCAAGCAAATTTTGGTAATCCACCTTTCTCAATATCAAGTGGTAACTCAGATGGTAATGGATATGGTAACTTTGAATATGCAGTACCTAGTGGGTATTATGCATTATGTACTAAAAATTTAGCGGAGTTTGGATAATGGCTTATACAACAATAGATGATCCATCAGCACATTTTCAGATTAAAAGTTATACAGGCACAGGCAGTTCTCTTGCTGTTACATTTGATGGTAATAGTAATTTACAGCCAGATTTAGTTTGGGTTAAAAGTAGAACTAATGCTTATTCTCATTATATTTATGATTCAAATAGAGGAGTACAAAAAAAAATATTAGCAGATACAGAGGGTGCAGAAAGCACTTTAGCACAAGGATTAACAGCTTTTGGAAGTGATGGTATGACTTTTGGTACTGATGCTGGAGCAAATGAATCTAGTGATTCGCATGTAGTTTACGGTTGGAAAGCTAATGGTGGAACAACATCTACAAATACAGCTGGAACAAATATAGATACTACTGTTCAAACAAATTCAACGGCTGGATTTTCTATCATTACTTATACAGGAACAGGAACAGCAGGTGATTCTGCTGGTCATGGGTTAGGAGCAGATGTACACTTTGCAGCTATTAAAGCTAGAGAAAGAGGTACTAGTGGTCAATGGGCAATTTATCATAAAAATATGCATAGTACACCTGAAGATTATTATCTGCGATTTGATGCTGCAAATTTACCTACTGATAGTGCTGCTACTTGGAATGATACAGACCCAACATCAAGTGTAATTACTTTCGGAACAGGAGCTAGAGTAAATTCTTCATCCGATAATACTTATGTTGGTTATATTTGGACAGGAATCCAAGGTTATTCCAAGTTCGGTGGTTATACAGGTAATGGTAATGCAGATGGTGTATTTGTTTACACAGGCTTTAAACCTGCTTTTGTTATGCAAAAAAGAACAGATAGTTCTACTGATGCTCATTGGCATATGTTTGATATAAAAAGAAATCGCAATAATGTAAGAAATATAAGACTAGAAGCTAATAATGAATTTGCTGATTCAACAGGAGAGGGTGCAGATTTTTTATCTAATGGTTTTAAATGGAGAAGTAATGATGTTAGATATAATGGAAGTGATAATACATATGTTTACATAGCATTTGCAGAACATCCATTTGTATCATCAAAAGGAGTACCATGTACAGCAGATGGATACATTTAAATGAAATTTATCTATATAAAACCTAAATGTCCTGAATGTGGCTGTGATGATTGTATTTGTGATGATCAATGTGATTCTTGTGGAGCATAAATGCCTTCGGTGTCAGAAAAAACAGAAATAGGACTACCTATAAAAAACCTTTTAGGGTTAATTGGTGCAACTGCAGTTGCAGTTTGGGCTTACTTTGGCATTATTGAACGATTAAATAATATTGAAACACAGGGTAAGTTAATGGTTGCTGATGTAGAAAAAAATACAGAGTTTAGAATCAAATGGCCTCGTGGAGAAATGGGCGCATTGCCAGCAGATCAATCTCAGGATATGTTGATAGAATTTATGGCAAAACAAGTTGAAACCATACAAAAAGAAATGGAGTCAATGATGAGTAATACCGTAAATATTAAGAGAGCACAGGAAGATATTGAAAAAATGATTAAAGATATAGAGGATTTAAAAAACAAAGTGAGGGCAAATGGAAGTCATTAGTATAATCGTTATGTTTGTGTTTGGTAATCTTAATGACGAACAACATCAAATGACAAAATATATTCCAATGGAATCATTATCTACTTGCATGAAAGAGGTAAGGTTGTTAAAAAAAAAGAATACTGATTATAAAAAAGATGCATTTTGTGGTCCAGCTTTAGTTGAAATGGAAGATGGTGTTGTTATTAAATTGCATAGTGAATTACCAGAGGGTGCTATTTTGGTAGATAAAAAGGTATCAAAGAAAGCATTAGAAGATTGGACTTTAAAGAGTAAAGAAAAATGGAAAAAAGATTAATTATGTTTGGTTATGCAATGTTATTGGCTAGTAGTATGTATGGCTGTGGAGTTTATGAGGGTATGTCTATGAAACCACATAAGACAACTGTATCTACAACAACAAGCATGACCGATATAGATAAAGCTGATGATGATAAAGACCAAGAAAAACAATCATTAGGTTTAACAATTAAACAAGAATTTATTTGGAAAGACAAATGATAGAAATTATTATCACAATATATGCAATTAGTATTGTTGGTGGATTAATTATTATGGTGATAGAACAATGAAAAAAAAATATCAATGGTTTTTAACTAAAAGAAAAAGAATGAAAAAGAAAAAGAAAAAATGAAAGATATGAAATTAAATTATGCTTTGTTATTTGCTGTCTTACTCCAAGCAGTAGGTTTAATTTGGTATGTGTCAAAGATGGATTCAAAAATAAATATTTTATATGATAAGTTTGAAAAAGAAAATGAAACCTCAGTTATTGAAAACCAAGTTAAAATGAAATTAGATTTAGAATATGTAATGACAGAATTAAAAAAGATTAAAAAAGATATGAAAGATTCAAATAAAACAGATAAAAAAATTATGAAACAACATGATCAAATATTTAAGTTATTAGAAAACAATTCAAATACTAGCAATTACTCTTATGGCGATTAAAAAATTATTTGATTGGTTTGATTATACCATAATAGGTATAGCAATATTTGTTATTGTATTTTGTATCGTTTTATTATGGGTTTAATTAATAATGATAAAGACTATATGTGCAACTTTATTGTTGTGCAGTTTTTTCAGTTATAACTTTGATTTTAAATATTCAAACAAAGATGAATTTGTAAGAGGTATAACTGAATGTACTGTGCATTTTAATACAGCTATACCACCTCAATATAGAGCAGTAGTTGTTATTTCTGTTGCCCAAGCTATATTAGAATCTAATTGGGGAGAGTCAAGATTTGCTAAGTTAGGAAATAATTTTTATGGATTAATAGAAACTGATAGTTCTAAACCTCATATCAAAGCATTAGGCAGTAATATAATGATAAAAAAATACAATAGAAAGTGTGAGAGTGTTGCAGATTATATCACTTTATTAAATACAGGTAGTGATTTTGAAGAATATAGAAAAATAAGAAAAAAAGAATCAGTTTTAGAAGATATTAATCTAAATGAATTAATTGATAGTTTGCATACTTTTGCAATAGATAAAGAATATACACAGAAGATTAAAAAAACGGCAAGGTATTTAATAGAACAATATCCAAAAATATTTTTCATTGTAAGATCTCAAGATGTTTAAGAAAAAAAATGTCTATTGGCTTTAGAATGAAATAAATGCTAGAAGAATCTTATGAAATCTCATAAGGTTTGCGTTATCGGAGACTTTCACGATTCTCCAAAAATATCTAAAGATAGAATTATTTGGATTGCCAAACACATAAAAAAAACAAAACCAGATAACATAATACAAATAGGAGATTTTAGTTCTATTGATTCTTGTTGTTGGCATATTAAAAATGACACAATGGCTGCAAGAAGAAACAAAGGTACTTTATTAGAAGATTTAGAATCGTTAGAAAAAGTATTACAATTATTTGAAAAAACTTTAGGCAAATCTGATATTCCTAAACACATAACTTTAGGCAATCACGAAAATAGATTATGGAAATGGGAAGAAGCAAACCCAGAATATTATAATATGGGAAAAAAACAATTATTAGATTTGTTTACTAAATATGGATGGACTTACAGCTCTTATGGTAAATTTCATTTTATAGGTGGAGTTGGTTTTATACATTGTCCATTAAACATTATGGGAAAAGAATTTGGTGGAGTAGGTGCTGAAAGAAATATAGGATTAAATAGTTTGTTTGATGTGGTGTATGGTCATTCTCATAAATCAAATGATGTTAGAGTTCCTAAAATAGGCACAAATAATTATACTAGAGTTATTAATGTTGGTTGTTCAATGCCTGATGGACATATAGAAGATTATGCTAAATTAGGAGTTACTGGCTGGTGGTGGGGAATAGTAGATGTACAAATATATGAAAATCATATACAAGAGGTTAAAACAACAACAATGAAGAATTTAGGTCAAATGTATGGATAATGCAATTATTACAAGAATAAAAAAGTTCATATTTAAGCATACAAGCGTTTTTAAGGTGGTAGTTAATGTCTGATACATGGGATTTAGAAGCAGTAAAGCATCGTATTATGAAACACGAAGGTTATCGTGATACTGTTTATAATGACCATTTAGGAAATGCTACCATAGGTTATGGTCATTTAATTACTCCAACTGACCCTTTTCGTTCTGGAAAGCGTTATGATAGAAAAGATTTAAACCGAGTTTTTGAATATGATTTTAACATAGCAAAAAAAGATATGGAATTGGTCCTATCAGATTGTGGAGATCAACCAAATGTCGTTAAAGAAATTATTATAGAAATGTGCTTCCAAATGGGAAGACCTCGTGTTATGAAGTTTCGCAAGATGTTAGAAGCAATTAAAAACAAAACATATAAAATAGCAAGTACAGAAATGTTGGATTCGGTTTGGGCTCGTCAAACAAGCAATAGAGCTCATAACCTGGCAGAATTGATGAGGAGTATCTAATGGTATTAGGAAAAATATTTGGTGGAGATACAATTAAAACAGTTGGTAATGTAATAGACGATCTTCATTTTAGTGGCGAGGAAAAAGAAAAACTCAAACTACAGATGAAAGAAATAGATGCTAAATTAAGAGAAAAGCAAATGTCTATTAATC